>OHIN01000039.1_pt1 | contig 94144 bp, 104 predicted proteins | sample 1568261 | NCBI WGS metagenome assembly OHIN01 (sample SAMEA3879578, study PRJEB24766) | human gut metagenome | biome: human-associated habitat; feature: feces | place: USA | collected 1985/1987
AGAACGAAAAAGGACTGGCGGTATACCGTAATCTTCGGAAGAGAGGTTTTTCAAAAGAAGACGCTCTGGTAATCGCAGATATTTCGCCGGATCTGGTAGTTGACGAAGACTAGCTGATCTGTAGTAAACCGTTTTAAAAATGGTAAGACAGCAGAGCAGATCATTGTAAGCGGCATAGATGCAGAAAGGGTGGCGCTTGGTTAACAGATTTCTAAAACCATACAGAGGGCGATAAGGGGCGATATGAGAAATCATATCGTCCTTTTTTACCATATTTCAGGATAGGGAAAGATAAGTTTTAGAATGAAAATCGACAAGAGGTTATAAAGCCTCTGCCGATTTTCTTTTTTTATAGGAAACAGCAGAAAAGAAGAGCGTGCAGAGCGTAAAAACTCTGACACGCTTATTTTTTTACCATAAAAGCAAATGAGGACGGAAAGGAGCATAGAACATGGCGAAACGAAAGTACAAGCGTCTGCATTACGAGGACAGGCAGACCATAGAGGCTATGAGTAAGCAGGGCAGCAGTGTAAGCGATATTGCAGAGGTACTGGGAACACATAGGGACACAATTTATAGGGAGTTCAAACGCTGCAACGCCACACTTAAAACCTACACGGCGGCAGCGGGGCAGCAGGCATTATAAACCAGAGAAACAAAAGAGAGGCAGAAAATGGCAGCACATACAAAAATTGATTTATACCAGATGCAGAGTTTACCACTTGATGCAAAAATCAGAATGACTGCACGGCGTATAGATGCGTTTATAGACCGCAACGACGCATACTTAAGCATAAGCGGTGGAAAGGATAGCAGAGTATTAGACGATATAGAAAGGCGATTTGTAAGAGCAAAACTGCCAAGAGTATTTATAGACACTGGGTTAGAGCATAGAAGTGTAAGAGCCTGCGGGAAAAAGCACGCAGACATAATTTTAAGACCAGAAAAGAATTTCAAACAGATTATTACAGAGTATGGCTATCCGGTTATATCCAAAGAGGTTGCACAAACAATAGCAGAGGCGAGAAAAGGGCTAAAAAATGGAAATTGCTATACATATAGAATGGCAAAATTAAACGGTACGGCTGTAGATAAAAACGGAGATAAGAGCAAGTACAACATTCCACAGTATAAATTTTTATTAGATGCGCCTTTTAGAATATCGCATAAATGCTGCGATTACATGAAAAAGAAACCAGCAAAGCAGTACGAGAAAGAAACGGGTAGGCTGCCTATAGTGGCGACAATGGCAGAGGAAAGCAATTTGAGATTACAAAAATGGTTAAAGCATGGCTGCAATGCTTTTGACTTAAAAAGACCTATGTCTGCGCCTATGTCATTTTGGAGCGAAAACGACGTATTAGAGTATCTATTTAAGTACGAGCTGGACTACGCAGAATGTTACGGAAAAATAATACCTAAGTTAGATAAGGAGCAGATAGAGGGGCAGATAACCATATACGAGGCTACTAATGATTATCGAGGGTGTCAATTTTGTACGACAGGTTGCAAGAGAACTGGCTGCATATTTTGCCTCTTCGGAATACTGCAAGACAAAGACAGAATTATTAAGCTGGAAAAAGAAGATAAGAGGCTTGCAGACTATGTATTAAATGGCGGGGAATACGATAACGAGGGAATGTGGATACCAACAAATAAAGGTTTAGGGTACATAAAAATATTAGATTTTTTGAAAGAAAACGGTTTAGACATACCGTATTAGGCGGCAGCAGCCGCCACGAGTGCCGTTAGTTCAGTTGGTTAGAGCAGCCGCCTCATAAGCGGCAAGTCGTGGGTTCAAATCCAACACGGCACATTGCGTAGCAGGCATGGCGAGCCTGCGGCAGAGGGCAGCAGGCTAATAGCTGCAATCTGTATACCGTGGAAAAATAGCGGCGGTCATACCAGCCAGAAAGTATGTGGACAGTCAACAGGTTTTCAGCTGCTTTTTAATGCGAAAAGCAGCCCGCACGGTAAAACCAAACGCCAGAACAGGAGAGCGGCACACATGGAAAGACAGAGAGCGCCGCCGAAAGGAAGAGAGGCAGAGAATGGCAGCAGAGGCATTGATAGTAGAGGACGCATACCAGAGAGGCTATGCAGATGCCATAGCAGATATGCGAAATAAAAAAGAGCAGAGGCGGCAGCGGGAGCAGGCAAAGAAAGCCCGCCGCTGGTATTTCATTAAGCAGAAAGCCTACGGGCTTGCAATGCTGGCAGTTACCGTACTGGCGGTATGGGCGACAGAGGGCGACATAACAATAGCGGTTATTACCGTACCGCTGGGGCTTATGTGCCTTTTCAGTAAAAAAATGCTGATAGTAGACAACTACTATTTTGCTACAGAAGAGAGGGCAATACATGGACGAAAAAACAATACAGCGTATTAAAAAGCTGCAAGCACTGGCAGAACGGGGCGTAGGCGGCGAGAAAACGACAGCGCAAAAGAAACTTGCAAAGCTGCTTAAGGATAACGGTATAAATTCCTTAGACGAACTGCAAAAGGAAGAGTATGAATATACGATATTTTCCTACAACGGAAAGCACGAAATAAAACTGCTGCGGCAGTGTATGTATAAGGTCATGGGTGCTAAATCTGACAGAACAGCATACAAGCCATACGGACGGCGGCAGAAAATCGGCATATATTGCACGAAAGCGCAGAAAATCGAAATAGAGTTAGAGTTTGAATTTTACAGAAACGTATTTTATGAGGAATTAAGTACATTTATGGACGCTTTCATACAGGCACAGAAGATTTTCCCAGAAGATGCACCAACAGGAGACTACGACGAATTTAACGAAAGAGATATGAAAATAGCGTTTATGGCTACGGGGATAGAACGGCGTAGCAGGGCTGCAATGATAGAGGAAAGCGAGGCGGGAAATGAGAAAACGACAGGCAGTTAAGAAACTGATACAGTGCGCAGCCGTTATAGCGGCAGGCGTGTTGGCAATCATTTTGTTTATGCTGGCTATCTGGTACAGAGGAAAGAACAGCGAGCCAGTAACAGACGAACAGGTAGCAGCGCAGATGCAGCAGGCAGAGCCGCTGGTTATTGAAACACCAGAGGCAGCCACAGAGGGCAGTATAAGAGTATACGACTATGACGGCTGCTGTATTTATTCCTACTACGGCAAAATTCGGATAAACAGCGACGGTAAGGACGGCAAGGAAATTGACGTAGAGGCATTAGGCTATTTAGAGGGCTACCAAGAACATAAAGAGGAAAACGGGGCGGGAGAATGAGCCACAGATATTACAGCCCTTTACGCCCGTTATCACTGGGAACATTTCCAAAGCCGCAGGGAAACGAGATTTTACATATAGAAAATTTTGAGGAACGGCAGAACGTACCAGAGATAGCACGGCAGGCATGGGGATACATTGAGTATAAAGAGGCGCTTACAGAAATAGAGGCGGCAGCTTATGAGCTGATACCGTCAAACTGCATTTCTGAAATGGAAAACATAGAGGCAAGGAGATAAAGGCAATGAGCGAGGTATATATACGCAGCCAGAATAAAGAAAAGCTGTATAGGCTGGGCGGTAATTACGCCTGCGTAGAGTATGGAGAGTACGAGGACATAAAGAAAAAGAGAGGCGGCGCAGAGGCAGACAAAAAGCGCCACGTAATTTGCATAAGTGACGGGTGTTTAGAGGAAATCGGAGAGTATGCCACAAAAGAGCGTTGCTTAGAGGTGCTGGACGAGATACAGAAAGCGTGCGTAAGCTATCTGTTTACGGCTGGCGGTGCAGCTGTAATAAGGGGCGGCATGGACGTACAGCCGTTTGCAGCAGTAATACCGAGACTGTACGAAATGCCGGAGAAGTAGGAGAGGCAGACAGTGACAGTAAAGGAATTTATAGGCACGCTGGAAAGTTCAGACCGCCTGCGCATTATCGAGGGCAAAGCAGAGGTTTACGTAGGGTATCTGGTAGCGTTCAAACCGTTTGCAGACCATGAGATAAGCGAGGAATACCGAAAATACAGCGGGCATGAGGTAAAGAAGTTTAGAGCAGTGCCGGAGATAACGCACAGACGCTGGAAAGAGCTGGGGCTTATGAAACCATTAGAGCCAGAGCAGACAGCACAGTATAAGTTTAGTGATTTGCAGATGTCGCTTTACTACACCATTTACATATAAGAAAGGAAAGGGCAGGAAGTATGACAAAGAAAAAGCCAGATTTTTTACGAGATTTAGATACTGCAATCATGGACGAGCTTACAAGTGGCGGTATCAAGGGAAATGCAGCGGGACTGGTAGGAACGCTTACACAGATTAAGGAAATTAAGCAGCTATGCGGGCTGCCGTTTTGTGGTTATATGGCAAAGCTGGAAACGGTAAGACCAAGCGGCGTGCCGGACGAGGTAACGGTAGTATTTGCAGAGGACGTACCATACAAGGCTTGCAACGGCATAGAATTTGACATTATGCAGGAATTTGTAGAGGGTAGCAGGCTTTTAATGACAGGCAAGGCGCAGACGCTTAAGGACTTCCAGAGCGGTAGACTGCTGGTATATATTCTGGCAGATTTTGTGGCGGTATCAGAAAAGGCAGTAGAGCAGGACGAGGTAGCAGTAAGAGGCATTATAGCGAATAAGCCAACACACAGAGAAACGCCGAGAGGCAAGCACATTACTGATATTACGGTAAAGGTAAGAAATGAGCTTACAGGCGGCAGCTGCTTTTTACCGTGCATCTGCTGGCAGGAACAGGCAGACGAGGCGGCGCAGTGGCAGCAGGGCGACACTGTAGAGCTGCTGGGACGGTATCAGAGCCGCCAGTATGAAAAGGTACTTGATACAGCCACAGGAGAAAGAGAACAGCGCACAGCTTACGAGGTATCAGTACGGCTGATTAGAAGAAAGGAAGAGGCAAGAAATGAGAGTAAAAGTAGAAATGAATAGCAAGGGAGAAGTAAAGGCGCACCGTATCGAGATACCGATACAGGGCGGCGGTGGAGAATTGGGACAGCACGCAGTAACAGGACTGGTAAGCCTTATTTCCGGCTTAAAGGAAATGAAAACCGAGCGGGAATTAGAGCAGTTATTAAGCATGGTTTACGGCTGGGGCGCTTGCTGTAAGCATTGCGGTTTTCTGACAGAAAAGAGTACAGACGACGTTATGCACATGGCAGAGGAACTGGCAGAAATTGAAAGCAAGAGAATTGAGAAAGAAACAGGAGAGGCAGGCAAAGCATGAGAAAGGTTTATATATGCAGCCCATACAGGGCGAAAGACGGCGCAGAGCTGGACAGAAACATAGATTATGCGCAGCAGCTGACACGGCAGGCATTAGAGGCAGGCTTAGCACCCATTACGCCGCATTTATATATGACGCAGTGCATGGACGATAAAAAGCTGGAAGAGCGGGCAAGGGGCATGGCTGCTGGGCTTGCGCTGCTGAAAGGCTGCGATTTTGTTATTGCGGGCGTGAAATACGGCATAACAGAGGGAATGGACAGAGAAATACATACAGCAAATACGCTGGGAATTGCGGTTATAGATGCGAGCCAGATTAAAGCATATATGCGATATGAGGAAAAGCGGCAGGAGCGGGCAGCGAGCGACTACGCAAAGCTGCATGAGTGCAAGCATTGTTACGAGCGTAGATTATGTAGCCTTATGGGGTATGAGAACTGCTGTACCGCCAACACTTGCACAGCTGCATATAGACGGGCTTATGAGTATGCCTTAAGCCGTATAAGAGAGCGGCAGGAAACGTGAAAAAATAAAAGCGCCTACGGTGGGGAAACACCATAGGCGCTAAGCTATACAGCTTTGAAATACTATAAAAATTATAAGCTATGTATGGCGCAAAGTCAAGAAATTTAACGGGCAGGCAGCCCGTTTTAACACTTGATAAAAGTATTAACGAACCGACAGAGAGGTAGATATATGCCATACGTAGAGAGGGTAACAAAAGCGGGAAATACGATAGAGATAGAGAGGTACTTTACCAGCAGATACAAAAAGAAAGGTATCAGCAGAGGGGATAAAGTAAAGCCAACAAAAGAAGAGCAGGAGAAAGTAAACACCAGACAGGCAGAGAGAAAGTTAAGGATACTCATAAATGCAAACTATGGCTATGGGGACTACCATTTAGTGCTTGACTATATCCGCAGGAAAGGAGAGCCGGACAGAACGCCGGAGCAGATGCGGCAGGACATAGACGTATTTTTGAGGGAGTGCAGAAAGGAGTACAGAAAAGCAGGGTTAGAGTTCAAATACATACACGTTATGGAGATAGGCAAGAAAGGTGCGAGGCATCACCATCTTGTAGTAAATAAAATTGACACAGAGATTTTACAGCGCTGCTGGTATAAGGCATACGAGGGGCATAACAGGGTTAAGGTATTCCCACTGGACGACAGCGGCAACTATGCGGAGCTGGCAAGTTATTTAATCAAGTACACAGGAACGCATAAAAAGGGTACTGACGGAGCATTACAGGGTAAGCGCTGGAATTGCAGTAAGAATTTAGTAAGACCAGAGTCAGAGTATCACATAATTTCAGACCGTGAGTATTTCAAGAAAGAGCCAAAAGCAATAAAGGGCTATTACGTGGACAAGAACAGCGTAAGCATGGGGGTACACAGCCCAGAGTATTACGGCTATGGGTATTTAAGATACACCTTAGTAAAAATAACAGATAGGGGGGGCTGAAATGCAGATAATCAAGGGCATTGCCATTGCAGCAGTGTTGATAATAGCCGGACTGCTGGCGCTGATTGTGGCAGCATATCTGGCGCTTAGAATTGCGGCGGCTATTTTTGAACAGCAGGAGAGCTGGAAAGACAGCGGCAGCAGAAAGGGCAGAAAACATGATAGAAAAAATTAAATACTGGTTATTCCAGAAAGGCAAGGACTGTAAGCGCTGCTGCCTGCGGTGCAGATACTACGATATATGCCGCTGGGACGTACTGGGAAATGCAGGACTACAAAGCGAGGAAACAATAACGCTTTTGGCGATAGAGAACAGTAAGCCGCATAAGGACGGGCTGCTTTTCAGAATTTGCCAGTATGTAGAATTTAAGCAGAGAGCGAGGCGAGAAAATGAGAAACTTTAGACTGGACGACGAAAGCGGGCATCAAGAGGCATTATTTAGCTGGGCTGCATACAGAACAGAGATTATGCCGGAACTGCAATATATGTATCATGTGCCAAACGGCGGCAAACGTGATAAAGCAACAGCAGCGGTGCTTAAGAGGCAGGGCGTAAAGGCTGGCGTGCCGGATATTATGCTACCAGCTGCAAGGGCTGGGTATCATGGGCTTTACATAGAGCTTAAGGCAGGCGAGAACACGACGACCAAGAAACAGAAAGAGTGGTTAGAGTATCTGCGGCAGCAGGGCTATTATACCGCCGTCTGCTACGGCTGGCAGCCAGCAGCGCAGCTGATAGAGCAGTATTTATTACATTCAGACGAGCTTACAAAAGAGCAGGAAACAGTAACCATGCGTTAGAGGCGACGCAGGAAAGAGAGGCAAAGAATGAAAACAATAAGCATTTTGAACTTAAAGGGCGGCGTAGCCAAGACCTTTACAGCGGCAAACATGGCGTATGAGCTTTACAGGCGAGGTTATAAGGTGCTGCTGATTGACAACGATAAGCAGGGAAACTTAAGCAAGGCGTACAGCAGATATGATGCAGAGAACGTAGCACCAGCCACAAGGCTACTGGCTGGGGACTGGGAAAACGCAGACGAGCTGATACAGCATACGGAGTATGAGGGTATCGACATTGTAACGGCGAATATGTCACTATTTGGGGCTACATGGAATTTAACCAAAGAGGACAGCGAAAACCAGATAGAGAGATACAAAGCGCTGGTAACAGCGAAAGTGCTGGGGTTCGGCTACGCAAAGTTTGACTATATAGAGACAGAGCGGGCGTACGATTACTGCATTATTGATAACCCGCCGGATATTGGGCTTAATGTTGTAAATGCGCTGGCAATCACGGACGAGGTAATAGTACCCGTAAAGGTGGACGAGGACGCTTTAGAGGGGCTGGATATTGTGACAGAGCAGATAGAGGACGCAAAGGCATTTAACCCAGCATTAAAGCTGGCAGGCGTGCTGATTACGTCATATCAGAATACAGACGGCGAGGCAGCAGGCGTAGAGTGGCTGGAACAAAAGACAGATTTTAATATTTTAGGTATTATTCGATATTCAAAGAAAGTAGCAGAAAATACTTTCATGCGTAAGCCGATTTATGAGTATAGCCCATGCTGCGGAGCGGCGCAGGGGTACAAGAAATTTGTAACAGCGTATACAGGGAAAGAGAGGTAGCAAGCGTGGCACATAAAGAGAGATTATGCGTTTACTGGCATTGCCGCAGGACTGGTGGTACGGAGTGCTGGAACTGGGGCAGCAAATTTGCAGGGAAGAAATGCCCGAAAAGCGACGCTTGCGAGCATTGGAGAACGTGCGAAATGTGCAACGGAGTAATGGGACAGTGTAAGAAAAAACAAAGGATTGAGAAAGCGAGGTAGATTATGACAGCTCTTGAAATGGTTTTTAGCATCTGGCTTTTTCTGCATAGATTAAAAAGCAAAGTGCGGGCTTTATCAGAAAATGAGTTTAACCGTATGCTTTATGACGACGGCTTAACCTATGAACAGAAAATATATTTGATTTATTTTAGATACATTTAGGGAAAGAGAGGCTAAGAAAATGGCAAAGTTTGGTATCAATGACATTCTGAACGCAAAGACGAAAGCAGCAGGGCAGCAGGCACAGACAGAGGGATACAAAGAGATTTATTTAAGCCCTTACGAGGTAAAGGCAGCGCAGGAGAATACTCACCAGAGATTAGAGAACATAGAAGAGCTGGCAGACAGCTTTTTACACGTAGGACAGGAACAGCCTACAGTATTGGCGAGAGTAAACGGGGAATACCGTATAATCGACGGACACAGACGTAATGCGGCAAATATTTTGAACTTAGAGCGGGGGCATAAAGAGTATGAGAAAGTGCTTTACCGCTTTATGGACATGAGCGAGGCAATGTATGAGCTGCGCTTATTGGCTGGCAACGGATATACGCAGGAACTTACAGCCTATGAAAAAACCAGATTAGTAGAGCGTACCAAAGCGGCGCTTGTCAGAGCCAAGGAAGAGGACGGCTTAGAGATACAGGGCAAAATGCGTGATTTAGTGGCGGCTATGATAAATGAGAGCAGCACAAACGTAGCCAGAATGGACGCAATCAACAACAACGCCACGCCGGAGATTAAAGAGCAGCTGAAAGAGGGTAATTTAGGTATCACTGCTGCATACGAGGCAGCCAAGCTGGACGAGGACGAGCAGAAAGAAATAGCGGAAAAAGCAGCAGCGGGCGAAAATGTGAGGGCAAAGGAAATAGCGGAAAAGGTAGCAGAGAAAAAGGCGGGGGACGATTACGAAACACCGCACCCAGAAAGCATAACATCTTTGTGCTATTCCTGCCAGAAATACAAGGACTGCAACGTAAAAACGGGAACGTGCCAGAAATGCGACCAGTACATAAATAAGGCAGAGGCTGAAAAGACAGACGAACAGCGATACAGCGAAGAGCAGGACGCTATAGACCGCCAGACAAAGAAAAAATTGCAGGAGCGGGCAGACACAGAAAAAATGGAGCATCTGCCAAGCGAGGGGAATATAGAGCATAAGCAACATGAATTAAAGATAGTGGCATCTTATTACGAGGACGTAATAAGCGGGAAAAAGAGCTTTGAACTGCGGAAGAATGACAGAGGATACAAACAGGGCGACAGCCTTAAAATGCTGGAATTTAAGGACGGTAAGCACACAGGGCGCACGATTGATGCAGATATTATTTATATGCTGGAAGATTATACAGGGCTTACAGAGGGCTACTGTATTCTGGGTATCAGAGTAACAGACTATACAGGTAAGGTGTCCGAAACGGACACGGAAAGCGGGGCAGAACATGAATAGACGGCAGCGGAAAAAGAAGAAAGCACAGGTATTTACAATTATTCTGGGTTGTACGGCATTTTGCAAGGCAGAGCAATACGAGAAGATGCGGAAAGGCGTAGAATATCAGTTACGAACAGGCAGCGTGGTTATGCTGCCTGCATACTTGCACGTAGAGGCAATCATAAAGCAGCGAGGCGGCAGAAATATTGAGATTAAGCAGGAAAACGGGGTAGTAAATGTTTGAGTATATGGACGGCATAGTAGATGCAGTGGAAGAAATTGGACAGGCAGCAGTAGACGTAGCAGTATTTGTGACGATATGCACAGCAAAAGCGGTGTTGATAATAACAGCGCCAGTATGGATATTGCCGTATGCGATATGGAGAAAGGGCGTAAGCAGTGAAATACAGACAGTGGAAAAAGAACTACAAGAAAAAACATGGAGTAAACCCGCCGTTAGAGTTGGACAAGCGAAAACAGCGCAGGCTTGCAAGAAAAAGGGCAAGGCAGATAAATAAAACATTGCCAACAGCAGCAGAAACATTGGCGGCAGCAGCAGAAACATTGGCGGCAGCACTTAACCGCTGGGTACAGAGTATAAAGCCAGCACTGGCGACATTATGCGAGAACATGGCGGCAGCGTTTAGCAATGTTGCGGCAGGATTGAGAGAAGAAAGCGAGGCGGTAGAAAATGACTAATATTTTACTGGGAATTATAGCACTGGAATTGCTGGCTATATTTTCAAAGCTGGACAAACTGGAAGAGGGGAGCAGAAAGCATGAATAACGTATCACTTACAGGTCGGCTTACAAGAGAGCCGGAGCTTAGATATGGCGGGCAGGACAATAGCACAGCTATTACCCGTTTTACACTTGCGGTAGACGACGGGAAAGACACAGATTTTATAAATATTAAGTGTTTCGGACGTACTGCGGAATGGGCACAGAAGTGGTTAAGCAAAGGCAGCAAGGCAGAGGTTACGGGCAAGATTAAAACAGGCAGCTACGAGAGCCAGCGCACGGGTAGTAAGGTATATTACACAGAGGTTGTGGCGAATAACGTAGGTTTTGGAGAGAGCAAAGCAGAGGCAGAGGCGAGAGGGCAGCAGCTGCCGGAGAGTGACGGGTTTATGAATATTCCAGAGGGCGCAGCCGAAGAGCTGCCGTTTAATTAACAGAAAGCGAGGTACAGAACATGGAGCAGGAAGAAACAAAGACAACAGCGGCGGCAGGGGTAGAAATGCCGCCAGAGGCTGAAAGCTGGGTACAACTGCATGAAAGCGAATTAACAGAGCTGATGCAGAAACAGGCAAAGGCTGCAATAACGGAACTGAAACGACAGGAAAAACAGGAGAGGAAGAAAGAGAAATACCACAACACTTTTACGCTTATGAAATGTTACCGTGATATGGCTTTTCATATCGAGAACGCAATAAGCGACGGGCAGCAGTTAGAACTTAAAGGCATGACGGACGAGCAGCAGCGTACATACTTAGAGAGTATCAGACGCACACGCTTTAAGACATTGATAATGACAGCGCATATAGACAAAGCGGTAGAAGAGATAGAGCGCCGCAGAGAGGCAGCAGGCAGAGGTGTAGAGTACAAGGCTTTTGAAATGTATTTCATGCAGGGCATGGACTATGCGGAAATCGCAGAGGAACTGGATACAGGAAAGAACACACCGAGGCGCTGGGTTACGGGCATCATAAACGAGCTGTCAGTATTATTGTGGGGGATTGACGAAGAGAGGGTAAAGTAAGTGTTTGAAAAAATAAAAGCATGGATAAAAAGAAAGCGGGAAACAGCGAGAGAACAGCAGGCGGCAGACAGGTTGATAAAGCATATAGAGCAGGCGTTAGGATTTGAGCTTTACGAGTGGCAGAGGTTATATATAATAACTGGGATATGGCAGCCGCCAGAGGGACGGCTACACGGAAGAACGACAGCATATATATTGCGGCTATTATTAGACCAGAGTAAGCCACTGCTGCTATATGAGTTTTCACAGGTGTCAGCGTATGCAGATAACCCATTTATGGGGCGGCAATATCAGCCAGTACCCATGCAGTATGTAGGCTGGTTTAGGCACGAGATAAGGAGTATATACGAGCAGCTAAGAGCAGCAGGCGTGCCAGTAAGAGAAATGATAACAGAGCAGCAGCGGGTAATATCGTGGTAAAAACGTGGTGTTTACATGGGAAAACAAAAGAGATACAATGGTAGCATGAAATGAGTAGGCGATAGCTTAAGCCATGTGCGGCAGCAGTTGCCTACTCTTTTTCTATTCATTCTTTAGCCTCCACCCAGCGCATGAAACTTAGGGCGCTGGGGAATGAAGAAAGAGAGGGGACAGTATGAAAGCATGGGCTAAGAGTTTTTATTTATCAGCGGCATGGGAAAAAACCAGAGCCGCTTATTTAATGTCACAAGATTATATTTGTGAACGCTGCGGGCAGCCTGCAAAGATAGTGCATCATAAGCGCTGGATTAACAGAGAGAACATAAACGACATAAGCGTTACGTTGTGCTGGGATAACTTAGAGGCGTTGTGCCAAGACTGCCACAACAAGGAACACCACAAACAGGAGAGGCATAAGCGGTATCGGTTCGACGAGAACGGCGGCATACTCCCCCCATATCAGAAAAATAATTAAAGGGGGCGAATACCGAGGGGGATACCCTAAAATTACCCTACGGGCGTGCGCACGGGTGGTGTAGGGGGTGTGGTGCGGCGCAGGAATGGAAAGCGGGGTAAAGGAATGGCAACAAAGAAAGAGAAAACCAAAGAACAGAGGATAAAGACCGAAAAGGCCAGACTTAAGGGAATTTTCAAGGACTTAGACGAAAACAAAAGAAAATTAGTAACGCCGCTGATAGAAAAGGCTGCATTTATGAGCATTGAGCTGGACGACTTGCAGGCGAAACTTGAAAAAGACGGCTGGACGAGTGAGTACCAGAACGGGCAGAACCAGTGGGGAACAAAGAAAAGCCCAGAGGCAGAAACCTACATAGCGCTTAGTAAGAACTATGCAGCAGTGATTAAGCAGCTTACGGAATTAGTACCAGCTGCGAAACGAAAGACAAGCAGGCTGGCGGCTTTGCGGGAAGAGTAAGCAATATTGCCGCCTTATCGAAATTATATCTATGAGTACCACGCAAAGATTACAAGCGGCGAAATCATAGCGGGAAAATGGATAAAGAAAATATACGAAATCATTATAAACGGGCTGCAAAAGCAGGAGTATTTTTTTAATGCAAAGGCTGCGAATAAGGCTATACGGTTCATAGAGAACTTTTGCCACCACAGCAAGGGGCGTAATGATTTAATCAAGTTGGAGCTATGGCAGAAAGCCATAGTTTCTGTTATTTTTGGCATACAGGACGCAGAAAAAATACGTATTTTCCGTGAAATTTTTATTGTAATTGGCAGAAAAAATGGAAAAAGTTTATTTGCATCTGCGATTATTGCATACATGGCGTACTTAGAGCCGGAGTACGGACAAGAAATATACTGCTTAGCGCCAAAATTAGACCAAGCAGCGCTGGTGTATGACGGATTTTATCAAATGGTACAGGCAGAGGACGAGTTAGCGGAGCTGGCAAAGAAACGGCGCAGCGATATTTATATTGCGGAGAGCAACACGGTAATAAAACCGATTGCTTTTAATGCCAAGAAGTCAGACGGATTTAACCCGCAGCTTGTGGTATGTGATGAAATGGCAGCATGGAGCGGGGACGCTGGACTAAAGCAGTATGAGGTTATGAAATCCGCTTTAGGCGCACGTACTCAACCTATGATATTGAGCATAAGTACTGCCGGATACATCAACGACAGTATTTATGATGAACTAATGAAACGTAGCACAAGTTTCTTGAAAGGAAACAGCAAAGAGCGCAGGCTATTACCATTCCTTTACATGATTGATGATGTGGAGAAGTGGAACGACATAGACGAACTGAAAAAGGCTAACCCTAACATGGGCGTATCCGTAAAAGAAAGTTTCTTTATGGACGAGATAGCCGTAGCAGAGGGCAGCTTAAGTAAAAAAGCAGAGTTCCTTACAAAGTATTGCAATATCAAGCAGAACAGCTCTATTGCATGGCTGGAATATCAGACAGTAGAGAACGCCGGAGCAGAAAAGACCTTAGAGGACTTTAGGGACTGCTACGCAGTGGGCGGTATTGACTTAAGCCAGACAACGGACTTAACGGCAGCCAGTGTGGTTATTCAGAAAGACGGCACACTGTATGCGTTTACGCAGTTCTTTATGCCACGGGGCAGGCTGGAATACCTACAGGCTACGGACGGCGTGCCGTATGACATATTTGTTAAAAAGGGGCTGATAACCTTAAGCGGCGAGAATTACGTAGACTACCACGACGTTTACGACTGGTTTACTATGTTACTGGAAGATTACGGCATACGACCTTTGAAAATTGGCTACGACAGATACAGCGCCCAGTACCTTATTACCGATATGGCAAATTATGGTTTTCACATGGACGACGTTTACCAAGGCGAAAACCTTACACCAGTTATAAGGGAGTTTGAGGGCATCATAAAAGACGGCGATTTTAAGATAGCCGACAACAATTTACTAAAGACACATTTCTTAAATGTTGCGCTTAAGCACAACATGGAAACAAGAAAATTCAGACCTATAAAAATCGAGCAGCGGGCGCATATCGACGGCTTTGTATCTGTCATAGATGCAATGACCGTGCGACAGAAATACTGGGAAGAGTGCGGCGAGCTGCTTAAAAATGCCGCATAGAAAGGAGAGTAAACGGCATGAAATTTTTAGATTATCTTTTTCATGGTAAAGAGCTGCGATATATCGACAGCTATTTTAAAATGCTGAACGGATACAGCCCGACGTTTACCAGTTATAACGGCGGCGTATATGAAATGGATTTAACCAGAACGGCAGTAAACAGCTTTGCGACACATTGCAGTAAACTTAAGCCGGAGATTGAGGGTAGCGCACTTAAGTCACTGGAAAAGACACTACAGCATAAGCCCAACTATTTTATGGACACAACAAAATTTATTAAGCGTCTGGCAACGTATGTAGCGGTGGAACACACCGCTTTTATCATACCTACCGAGGACGAGTACGGGCGGCTTTGTGGCTGGTATCCATTGAGGGCGCAACGCTGCGAAGTCGTAGAGGCAGCAGGGCAGGTGTATTTACGGTATCTGTTTGCAAATGGCGAGCATGGAGCTATAGAGTTTGAACGTGTAGGCATTATGACAGATTTTGAATACACAGACGACCTTTTCGGAGAGGACAACAGAACACTTAAGCCAACAATGCAGCTGATACATACGCAAAACGAGGGAATTATAAACGCTGTCAAAAATTCTGCAAATATCCGCTTTCTGGCAAAGGTGGCAAATATGTTGAAACCAGAGGATATAAAGAAAGAGCGACAGCGTTTTACCGAGGATAACTTAAGCGCCGACAACGATAGCGGCATGATAATTTATGATAACAAGTTTAGTGAGCTGAAACAGGTAGAGAGCAAACCATACACGCCAAACGCATTGCAGATGCAGAATATACAGGAAAATGTATGCACGCATTTTGGTACAAACATGGATATTTTACAAAATAAATTTGATGAAAATACGTGGAATGCTTACTACGAGGGGAAAATAGAACCGTTTGCAATACAGCTATCGCTTGTTATGACAAATATGAGTTTTACCGAGAGAGAAAGAGCTTGCGGCAATGCTATTTTCTTTTCAGCAAACCGCCTGCAATATGCCAGCAACGCCACAAAGTTAAGTGTAAGCACACAGCTTTTTGACCGTGCGCTATTGAACAGAAACGGCGTTATGGATATATGGAACATGGCACACGTTGAGGACGGGGAAAAGTATTATATCCGCAAAGAGTATACCGAGGTAAGCGAACTGCAAAACAGTAATGGAAAGCCACAGATAATTATACAGCAAGCGCCCATAGCAACAGGGCAGCAGGCAGAGCCGCAGCAGACACCGCCAGCGGCAGCAGGCGAACCAGCAGGCGGGCTGGGAGAGAAAGAGGGTGTAAATAATGCCGATTAAGAAAGAGCGGGAATATAGGGCGCTGGCAGCGCCATTGACAGCGCAGAGTGCAACGAAATTGATACAGACGGAGTATTACGTAGAGGGTTACGCCACTACGTTTGATACGCCGTATTTGCTGTATGAATTTGAGGACGGCACAAAGATTTACGAAAGAATAGACGCACACGCTTTAGACGGTGCAGACATGAGCGACGTTATCATGCAGTACGACCATGAGGGCAGGGTATTTGCCAGACAGTCAAATAAGACACTGATTTTACAGCCGGACTATAAAGGGCTTAAGGTGGCGGCTGATTTAGGCAAGACAGATTTAGCCCGTGGGCTATACCAAGACATAGAGGCGGGCATGATAAATAAAATGTCATGGGCTTTTAGCGTAGCAGAGGAAAGCTACGACAGAGAAACACATACAAGGACGATTTTGAAAATCAAGAAAGTTTATGATGTATCAGCCGTGAGCATTCCAGCAAACGGCGATACTGAAATAAGCGCCCGTGCTTTTGCGAGTAGGAGTTACGAGCAGGAGCGGCAGGAGTTGCTTAAGAGGCGGGCAGCAATACTAAAGATTAGAGCGAGCTTATAAAATCCAAGACCAGAAAGGAAACATAACAATGAGATTAAAAGAAATTGAGGAAAGATTAGCAGCAATTAAAAACGAGCTTACCACAAGAGCAGCGGAGCTGAAAGAGGAAGAAATTACAGCGCTGGAGAATGAGGTAACAGCTTTACAGGAAGAGAGAGCGGCAATTAAGGCAGCAGCAGAAAAGCGTAGCGCACTGCTTGCGAGAATTGCAGCAGGCGAAAGCGTAGGCGACGGAGAGGGAGACGGCAGCGGACAGCAGAGAGTGCTTAGAAATTTCAAGGGCGCAGCAGGAGAGGGCGATAACGACGACAAGTACGGCAGTATGGAATACCGAAAAGCATTTATGAAATACGTGTGCAGAGGCGAGGCGCTGCCGAAAGAGTACAGAGCAGATGCAGTAAGCAAAAGCACGGACGTAGGCGCAGTTATTCCTACCACAGTGCTTAACCAGATTGTAGAGAAACTGGAAAGCACAGGAATGATTTTAGCCCTTGTAACCAGAACTGCATACAAGGGCGGCGTTTCTATCCCCGTATCTACTGTAAAGCCTACTGCAACATGGGTAAATGAGGGAGCAGGCAGCGACAAGCAGAAAAAGAATATTGCAAAAGACGGTATGATTACTTTTGCATACCATAAGCTGCGCTGTGCAGTAGCCGTATCTCTGGAAGTAGATACAATGGCAATCAGCGCTTTTGAAACACTGCTTATTAACAATATTGTTGAGGCAATGACAAAAGCGTTAGAGCAGGCAATCATTGACGGAAACGGAACAGGAAAACCGAAAGGAATTTTAGCAGAGACACCAGCCGACGGGCAGACAATCGAGAGCGCCGCACCGTCTTACAGTGATTTGATTAAGGCAGAGGGTGCTTTACCTATGGCTTATGAAAATGGCGCTGTGTGGTGCATGAGTAAAAAGACCTTTATGGAGTATGTAGGCATGACAGATAAGAACGGGCAGCCTATCGCAAAAGTGAACTATGGAACATCTGGAAAGCCGGAGAGAACGCTTTTAGGCAGAACAGTTGTACTTTGCGATTACGTAGCAAGCTACAGCGCAGCACTTGCGAAAGATACAATTTTTGCATTCCTTTTCAATTTCAAGGACTACGTGCTTAATACAAACTACTCTATGGGCGTAAAGAAGTATGAGGACAACGACACAGACGACCAGATTACAAAGGGCATTATGCTTGTAGACGGCAAGGTAGTAGACAAAAACAGCCTTGTAGTTGTAAAGAAAATCGAGGCAGTGTAATTAACAAGGCAGCTGGTGTATAAACACTGGCTGCCAGAAAGCGAGGTAGACCATGAAAGGGTATTTAGACGCTAAAGAACTGGAAAGCTACAAGAAAGAAGATTTGCAGGAACTGGCAAAGCAGCTGGGTGTAGATGCAGAGGGAACAAAGAAAGAAATTGCTACACGCTGCGCAGCGGTTGAGGTAGACATACCGGACGAAAGCGAGCTTACAGAAGAGGATAAAAGAGAAGCGGAAGAGGCGGCAGCAGAGGCAGCAGCGAAAGCCGAAGAGGAAGAGGCGGCCACAGAGCTTGTAAAAGTAAAAGCACAGCGCCGTTTCCTTGACAAGGAATTAAACCAGATTAAGGATACTGGGGACGAATACGCAGTAAGCAGAGAACGTGCAGCAGTTCTGGAAGAGGCAGGCGTAGCAGCAGTAATAGAAGAGTAAGAAAGAGGGTGCAGGCTATGGCAGCAGATACCACAACATTAACCGAGAAAATGCGGGCGGCGCTGCGTATCAGCAGCACCAGTGAGAAAATTACAGAGGAAATAAACGACTGTATAGCCGCCTGCAAAGCTGATATGAAAAACGACGGCGTAAAAGTGATAAAAGAGACAGACGGGTTGATTATCAGAGCAATTACACTGTATTGCAAGGCAGAGTTTGGTTTTAACAATGCTGCGGAACAATTTAGAAAGTCATACGACGCACTTAAAATGCGCTTATCTTTATCAGCAGAATACAACACAGCGCCGCAAGTGTCCGAAACGGACACCAACAGCACAGAAAGTGGGGTGTAAAGCGGTGGAGTGGCTGGACGAATTAACACTTATTGAAGAAACAACAGCAGAAAACAGGGTAAATAAAAACGGCTTTGCAGTAAAGCCGGAAGAAAGCCCCCGCACTGTATTCTGTAACAAAAAATCAGTAGGGTACAGTGAATATTTTAAGAGCCAGCAGACAGGAAAACTGGTAGAGGCAAAGTACGAGGTACACAAGGCAGATTATGGCGGCGAGGACGTAGTAGAAGTAAACGGGCGGCGCTATTTTGTACTTAAGACCTACGATACAGGAACAGACACCATAGAGCTTACGCTTACAGATTTACGCCACAGAAACGAGGTGTAAGCATGGGAGAGTTTAACACAGTCGGGCTGGAAGATATTATAGACGCTTTCAGCCGGAGAGAGGCGGCTACAGTTGAGGCAGTCCCCAAAATGCTTAAAGCTGGTGCTGATGTGCTGATAGAGGCACAGAGAGCAGAGGCACAGGCAATGGGACTGAATGAAACGGGCGGTTTTATCAATTCCATAAAAGCTACGGACGTAAAGGGCGACGATACGGAGAAATACGTAGAGATATACCCACAGGGACGGGCAAAGCATGGAAACGACAGAAAAGGAGATAAAAGCAAGGTGCGCTATGCAACAATCGGCTTTGTGGCAGAGTACGGCACAAGTAGCCACGCTGCACGCCCTTATATGACAGTGGCAAACGAAAAGGCGCACGAAAAGGTAGTAGAGGCACAGCGCAGTATATGGGAGAGTGAAACAGGCGAATGAGTATACAGGAGATTTTAGAAAGCGCAGGGTTGCCAGCCCAGAGAGGCGTTTACACTGGACGGGATAAGCCAGACGCATATTATACGTTTCTGCGGCTGCTGGGTACGCCTGCGGTAAATGCAGACGACGAAGAGAAAGAGCGCAGGGAAATGTATAGAGTTACGCTTTTCCATAAGGGCGATTTTGAGGCGCAGCTTGATAAGACAAAAGAGGTATTGAAAGCAGCAGGCGTTTATATCAACAGCATAGACGCAGAGCGGGGCGTTTTAAATCCGAACCACCAGAAGAGCCGGGCGCATCGTCTGAAAATGGCGGCTCTTCGGTACTGTCAATCATATCTATATAGCTTACTTGCTTACCGCCCTCAATGTTGTAATAAATAATAACTTTATCGTCATACAGATATACTGAATTTATGAACGTATCAATAATTCTTTTCTGAAAATCTACATCGAGCGCGTCGCCGTTGCAGAACTGCTTTAACCAGTCTGCAATATGCTCTTTAGAAATCTGAATTTTTGCAGATATGCGGAGCTTTGAAAGGTCAAGCTCTACCTCCTGCTTTTCAGCGTCAAGTTGTTCCATTTTATCAAAAATAGGCTGACGCGCGGCAGCGGGACAGACAGCCAGAGTATCAACAAGGCGGCTTATTTCTGCTTTTATCCTATCAAGTTGCTTTTCATATGTTTTTATACGGTCAATTCCACAATCTTTTTTGTACTGGGCGACAAGTTCAGATGCAATATATTCTATACGTTCCGGGGTTAAAACGTATTCTACAGTTTGCTCAACAACGTACCACTCTATAAAATCTTTCTTTTCGTTTTTCTTTTTACAATCACGCTCTTTTTTGCGCCGCCTGCAAGCATAGTAACGGTATGTGCTACCATTCCTGCCGCGTCCACTGTCGCCGAACATATTAAAGCCACAATAGCCACAATAAAGTTTTCCTTGTAAAAGATACTCTATAACAGCTTTTGAGGCAGCAGGCGCGTGTTTTCTCTTGCTTAATTGTTCCTGTACTTTTAAAAATGTTTTTTCGTCTATGAGGGCTTCGCAGCCTCCGGCTACGTCTTGCCCGCCATGTGTATAAACACCGATATACTTTTTATTTTTTAGAATAGTCTGCAAGGTTGAATGTGAAAGGGGCTTACCGTGGCGGTTAAGTATACAACGTGTGGCAAGCTCATTTATAATATCCTGCTTTGACGTACCTTTTGCGTATTGCTCAAAAATATAGCGAACAATAGGAGCGGTACGCTCATCTGCAACAAGTTTTCTATTTTCCAGTTTATAGCCGATAGGGGTTAAGCCGCCTAAAAATGTACCTTTTAGCCTGCTTTCACGTTGACCGCGTAGCACCTTTTTAGAAAGGTCAAGGCTATATTGTTCGGCACTGGCTTCTAGCAGAGCTTCAAGAATTATACTAACGTCGCCCTCTCCTACATTTTCCATAGCAGACAGAACCCTAACGCCGCACTGTTTCAGTTTATGTTTATATATAGCGCTGTCGTATCTGTCACGTGAAAAACGGTCAAATTTCCAGACAATGACACGCTGAAATTCTTGTTTTCGTGCATCGGCAATCATGCGCTGAAAGTCTGGGCGTTCATCAGTGCGCCCAGTTATGGCACGGTCAATATATTCGCCTATAACTTGCAAGCCCTCACGCTCTGCAAAGGCGTAACAGTCCCGGAGCTGTCCCTCTATACTTTGCTCTGTTTGATTGTGGGAAGAATAACGGGCGTATATTACGGCGTTTAATGCCTGCTGAATCATTTTTTATCACTTCCTTGTTTGGATAGTTCGTTATTAAGTGCAGATAATAACAATTTTATAGGGTCATGCTTATAAAATTCGCTAATTAAAGCGGCTTTCTGCTGGGGCGGTATTTTAGGATATTCTTTATCTATGAGGCTTAGAAATTCCGTGAGCATATAAAGAGAGGCTTGCTCTTTACTCATGCCCTCTAACGGAGTGCTGTTAAATGCTGGCTCGTCTTTACCCATTAAATAATCTAAGGACAGCCCAGAGCCTAAAGAAAGGTCAACAAGAGCGGAAAAACTGATTGTAACAGGCTTTCCCGTGTTTGTATCAACGCCATTTTCAATGGCTTCTAACTGGGGCGGGCTTATATTGCATTTTTTAGCAAATTCGCATATAGACATATCGCCACGCGCAGCGCGTAAGCGTTTACCTAAAATATTATTATCAATCGTAACCATTTCTACAGGCTCTTCTTTTTCTTCCTTGCCAAGTAGAGCATTAGGAGTAGTGCCGAGAACATCACAAAGCAAACGGATTGTTTGCGGCGACGGCTGCGAGCGGTCAAGCTCCCATGTGCGCACTGTGCTTTCTCCTTTATTTACCATATAACCTAATTGAGCTTGTGTAAGCCCTTTATCTTGTCGGAGTTTTTTTATTCGCTTGCCTAGTGTCATATAATAACCCCCATTCTTTTGCTATCATTATAAGCGATAATATCGCTGAAATCAAGAAAAAAGATAACAAAACTATTGACAGCGGTATTATCGCTGTGATATATTACAAACATGGACAGCGGAAATATCGCTGATAAACTCAAAAGGAGGAAAGAACAGTGTGCAAATTACGAGAATTTAGAACACAAAAGGGAATAAGTCAAGAAAAAATGGCAAGAGAAATGGAAGTGTCTCTGTCGATGTTTGCAAAAGTAGAGCAGGGAGCGGCAAAAGCTGGGCGCGCTTTCATGGAAAAAGTAAAAGAACATTATCCAGAAGCAAGCATAGACCATATTTTTTTTGATTAGGACAGCGGAAATATCGCTGTTAAATAACAGAAGAATGGAGGAATACATAATGCAGAGATTTTTAGCAGAGGGAGAAGCCTTACAGCAAGTAGCAGTTATGGGATTACGTGCGCCGGACGGTTCAGTAGCGGAAAACGTGCCGCTGTATCGTATCATACCAGCAAAAGAAATTAAGCCGGAAAGCGGACTGACAGCCAGCGAAGAGGAAACGTGTAAAGACTTTGGGAAGTCGATTGCGGACATATTCAAACAATACAAAAGAGAAGAAAGAAAGGCAAAGGCAGGAGCGAAAACGCAGGCGCAATATGTCTAATAACTTTACTCTGAATATTTACCCTAACAATTTAACAGAGATGCGAAAAAAAAGGGGGCTAACATTAAAAGAGCTTGCGAAATGTGCAGGGGTAGGGGAAAGCACCATGTATAACATGAAAAATGAAAAGTGGGGCAGTGAAATAAAAGCTAAAAACGCGGAACGTATAGCGAGAGCGCTGGGAGTAAAACCGCAAGAGGTATTCCCAGACTATGCGAGGGCAAAAAAAGAATACGCAAACAAAATTAAAAGAGAAAAAGAGCGTATTTTTAACAGCATAGAAGAGCGGGACGCGGCAATAGAAAAAACATATTATCTTGCAGTATACATAGCAAAAAAAAACAAATGGAGAATTGAACAATGCAGAAATACTGTAATGGATATAGAGGACTTAATAGGGGAAGCGCTGCTAGAACTGGTAGAAACTGCGGAAAAGGTAAGGCGGGAAGGGATAAAGAAAAATATGGAGTTTTCAAAATATGCCGGTCATGCTATGGAGTTTCGTTTTAAGTCAATGCAAGGAAACCTAATGAGGCAGAAACGGACAGCGTGCATTAACGTTTCGCTAGATGCAGCAGTACCGGGAGCGGAAACGACTTATAGAGATTATGCAGAAAGCCTAATACCGCAAACAAACAGCCCGGAGGAAATAGCAATACTGCGGAGTGAGTGCAGGGAAGCAGTGCTGCTGCTTACACAAGAACAGAGAAGAGAGCCGGAAATATTGGAGCTGGTGCGCCAGATTGCAATATAAACACAAAACAGGCAGAAAGGAGCGGAAACCATGAGCAAAAAAGAAATGCTGCGAGAGTTATTAGAAAAAATGGACGAAAAAGAAGCGGGGCTGCTGTATTGCTTTGCTATCGGAGTGAGGGCAGGCAGTATGGAAAAGGCGAAAAACGAGAAGGAAGGAGCAAAAGAACATGATGTATAGAGTGTGTGAACGCTGCGGCTGTAGCCTTGACTGTGGCGAAAAGTGCGACTGTGAAACACAAAGCGAACACGAAACATATACAAGCAGGGAAAGAGAGGAAAAAAAGAATGATTGCACCGTTGAACGTGAGCAAAGGGCAGGAAAATAAAGCTACAAGCTATCGTTTCGGCGACGATGAAAGGGAACTGACCGCCGAGGAAAAAGAAGCGTATAAAATGGCTGGAAACATTGCGGAAAAGATACACTATGCAGGGCAGGCGGCAGCAGTCGCGTTATTTAGCAAAATGACCTATAAGGAATTTAAGCGGGCTTATAAGTTGTCGGAATGGGTAAAGCCGGAGGAATACTATTTTTTTTCAAAATCATTTTACCAAGCGTACTGCTGGGGTTATGAAGAGGGAGAAAAAGAACAACAGTTCGATAAAGAAGAAAGAAAAAAAGAATAGCGCCCAACGGAAAACCGCTGAACGCTAACAGGCTTTACATATGCCTCTAACCAAGATTAAGTATAGCATATGTAAAGCCAGATTGCAAGAGTTTTAGCGGTTATGGCGGGCAGTTCCGACCTTGTAAATAACGTTATCTTCTTAACCATTACAGGGAGGGCAGCAGGAAAGGAAATACATATGCCATACACTGAAAAGAAAATAATCATAGGGGATATTATGGAGGTTATGCGCTACCATTCCACAAAAGGGGGAAGCGTACAGAGAGGGAAAAAAGAAAAGGCATCAACGCCAGCACAGAAAAAGGCTAACGAGATAAGGACGGGCAACGAGCTGTGGAGAGTGATATATATAAACTTTGACGGGCAGCAGGGCGACCAGTTCAATACATTTACATTTGCGGAGGATATAGGGGAAGAGGACACGCGGAAGGAATGGAGAAACTTCACAAGGCGGGTGCGGCGGTATCTTAAAAAGAACGGGCTGCCAGATTTAAAGTATGTGTATACGTTAGAAAAGCAGGGACGCTGGCATATACACGCGGTAATGAACGGAATACCGCTAAAGGATTTAACAAAACTCTGGGGGCGTGGGCGCGTTTCGTCGTCCATACTGGATAAAACAAACGACTACAGGGATTTAGCAGCATACATAACAAAAAATATAGAGCCGGAAGGAGAAACGGCAGCGGGAGAGCCAGAGGGAAAAAAGAAAAATAAACGCAGTTGGAGTGGTAGCTTAAACCTAGAGCGCCCTGTTGTGATTGTAAGGGAAATTAAGCGGGAAAGTATCATGCGGAAAGTACCGACAGCACCGAAAGGCTATATATTGCTGCCGGATTGGGAAATAGGCTGCGATAGCTGGGGAAACCTATACCAGCGCTATAAATGCAGAAAAATAGCAGCACCGGGCAGGAAAAAGAGGCAAGAAAGAAAGGCAAAGAAAACCACAGCTAATAAGCGCCGTTAGCTCATTGGTTAGAGCGTCAGCCTTATAAGCTGGGCGCGGCTGGTTCGATTCCAGCACGGCGTACTTGCAGCAGGCATGGCGAGCCTGCACCAGAGAGCAGCAGGCTAATAGCTGCATCTGGATACCGTGACAAAAATAGCAGCGGTCATACCAGCTAGAGAGTATGTGGACGGTCAACAAGTTTTCTGCTGGTTTTTAATGTGAAAAGCAGCCAACACGGTAAATAATACGCCAGAGCAGGAGGGCGGCAGCATGGAAAGACAGAGAGCGCCGCCATGATACAAAGGCAGGAAAAAAGAAAAATGATGTACTACACAGGCAACCTTTTCAAGCGGTATAAACGCAGGAAAATAGAGGCACTGCAAGGGAAGAAAACAAAAGGAAGGAGTAAGGGAAGAAATGAACATTTTTTCGCGGATATTCCGCAAAGCAAAGCCACCAGAAGGGGAAACAGAACGCGCTGAAATACTGGGAGGCGGCAACTCTTTTTCAGCGTGGAACGGCGACGCATACGCAAATGACATATATAGGGGAGCAGTAGACGCAATAGCGCGAAACGTGGCGAAGCTGAAAGGCTCACACGTGATACGATATGCAGACCACGACAGAACAGAGGGAGATTGTAAAATAAACCGCCTACTACAGATAGAGCCAAACCCATATATGAGCGCTTTCGATATGCTGTATAAGCTGGCGACGCACTATTTTCTTTATAACAATGCTTTTGCTTTCTTACAGAAGGACGAGCGGGGGCGGCCTGTGGGTGTGTATCCTTTAAATGCAGTGCATATTGATTTTGTGACAGATGCAGCAGGGGCACTGTACTGTGATTTTCTGTTTTCTGGTGGCAAAAGCGTAGTGCTGCCGTATGCCGATGTAATACACCTACGAAGAAATTTTAACAGTAACGACCTACTGGGCGACAGAAACGAAGCACTAGAGCCAGCGCTACAGCTTGCGCATACACAAAACGAGGGTATTATTTCAGCAATCAACAGCGGCGCAACACTGCGGGGCATATTAAAGCGCACGCAGCTTGCCAATGTGGAAAAACTGAAAGACATACAGGAAAATTTTATAAAAGACTATCTGACAATATCCAATAACGGCGGCATAGCGGTAATAGATAACGCATCGGAATATATACCGCTGGATAATAAGCCATACACAATAGACGAGAAGCAGCTACAGGCTGTAAAAACAAAGATTTATGATTATCTGGGGATTTCAGAAGCAATCGTAAATAGCAGCTATGATGAAAACCAGTGGGCGGCATTTTATGAAAGCACAATAGAGCCGCTGGCGGTGCAGTTCAGCCTTGAATTTACAAGAAAAATATTCAACGAGAGAGAACGGGCTTTCGGAAATTCTATATTGTTTGAGAGTGGGCGGCTGCAATTCAGCAGCAACGCAACAAAGGTAAACCTTATAAAAGAGCTTATGCCGTATGGATTGCTTACAATCAACCAAGCGCTAGAAATATTAAACTTGCCAAGCGTAGAGGACGGAGAGAAGCGGCTACAGACGCTAAACGTAGTATCAGCAGACGAGGCGCATAAATACCAAATGGCAAAAGCTGGGGCAGAACCGAAAAAGGAGGCAGCAGGCAATGAAAGAAATTAGAATATGCGAGATAAGGGCAGACGCGGCAGCAGGAGTAGAACAGGCGTTAAGGCTAGAGGGCAGACCGATAGTATACGACCAACCAACCAAGATAAACGACCCGGCAGGGGCTTTTATAGAAGTGATAAGGGCGGGAGCGCTGGAAGGTGCAGACCTGTCCGACGCAAGGCTACTTTACAACCATGATTTAAACAAAGTACCTCTTGCACGCACACCAAAAACAATGCAACTCATTCACGACCCGGCAGGGTTACGCATGATTGCAGATTTACCAGACACGCCGGAGGCAAACAGCGTATATACGGCAGTAAAGCGCGGCGACCTTTCGGGAATGTCTTTTGCCTTTAAAGTGCCGGAGGGTGGGGACAGCTACGACGCAAAGACAAAGACCAGAACTATACACAAAATAGAAAAGGTATATGAAATAAGCGTTGTCCCGTTTCCGGCGTATCCGCAAACCAGCGTAGAAGCACGTTCTGCTATCAGCGGGCAGGCAGAGGCAGAAAAACGACGCAGGGAAGCTATCATAAAGGCAAACAAAATATTGATGAAGAATGTTTAGGGGTGTCCAAATCGGACACCAAGCACAAAAAATAATGGAGGAAATCACAATGAAATTTAAGACTATCGCAGAGGCATTTAATTATTACCGTAACGCTACCGTAGAGGAAATCGAGCGCAGGGCGGCAGAAATCAAAGGAACGATTGAAACCGACGCAGAGGCAGACATAACAACATTAAATATTGAGCTTTCCGGGTTGGCACAGGCAAAAGAGAACATACAGCAGCAGGCAGCAGGCGGCAACCAGCGCAGCGCGTTCAATCCGATTACAGGCGCAGGAATGAGCTTTGAACGCAGGGCAAGCCATGAGGCGACAGAGGGCGACGTACTGAACAGCGCAGAATACAGAAGCGCGTTTTTTAAGTCACTGCTGGGGCAGAAAATGACAGAATTTGAACAGGCTGCCTATAAAAGAGCTATGGGCGACCAGAGAGCGGACGCTTTCGCAAGCTCTACCAATGCGGCAGCAGTGCTTCCAACACAGACGCTTAACGAAGTAATTAAAAAGGCACGTACAATGGGCGGCATTATGGGAGCGTGCAGAGCTTTCAACATTCCCTCAAAGGTTGCCGTACCGATTGGAACACCAGCAGCAGCGGCAAACTGGCACACAGAAGGGGCAGCAGTCGAGAGCGAAAAGCCAGAAACAACAAGCGTAACATTTGACGGGTACGAAATTATGAAAGTATTTTCTATCAGTGAAAAAGCGCGGAAAATGAGCGTTTCAGCATTTGAGGGATACATGACGCAGGAGCTTAACGCAAGTGTAATGGAATGTATTGCAAATGCCCTTGTAAATGGTACAGGAAGCGGGCAGGGGACAGGGCTTTTAACAGGCATTACATGGGAGAACGGAAAGAACGCCCTCACATTCGGAAAGACAACGGGGCTTAAATATGCGGACGTAGTAAAGACGGTTGCAGCACTGAAAAGAGGATATGCAAACGGCGCAGCGTGGGCTATGAATAACGCCACTCTTTACAATCTGTTTTATGGGCTTGTAGATGCAAACGAGCGCCCTATCTTCATTGCAGACCCTAAAAACGAGGGAATAGGGAAAATCTTAGGTTTCCCTGTGATTATTGATGATTATATTACAGACGAAACCGCTATTTTCGGAAACTTTAACTATATGGGCTACAATATGCCGGAAGGCATCACGGTAGAGGCTTCAAGGGAAAGCAGCTTTAAGAAAGGGCTGATTGACTACAGAGCAATGGCAATCGCAGACTGCAAGCCGATTGTATCAGAGGCATTTGTAAAGCTGACGCGTGCAGCTTCTTAAAGGGGGCTGCGGATATGCTGACAGTAGAGCAGGCACGGGAAATACTGCGGCTGGATACGGCAGACAATGACGCTATCATAGAGGGGTTGTTGTCTGCAATCCCGGACTATATAGAGCTGACAACAGGAGTAACAGCAAAGCAGCAGGAAGGGCAGCCGTTAGCCGATACAGCCGCAAAGTTTATACTGCTGCTATGGTACAACGTGGAGAGAGTGGACGCGGAAAAGATACAGCGGACGATTGACAGCCTACTAAAAACGCTTGCGCTGGTAGCAGTTAATAATACAGCAGACAGCGGGGCAGCAGGAGGCGAAGAGGCAACACAAGAGGACGTAGCAGAACTGTTTAAATGATGTAGCACAGAAAGGAAAGTAAAGATATGGCAAAGGATTTTGCACGCGGCTTTTATGATAGCCCACAATGGAGAAAAACAAGCAAGGCATATCTAAGCAGCAAAAATTATATATGTGAGGATTGCGGCGGGGCGGCGTGCATCGTCCACCATATCAGACATATAGAACCGTGGAACATAAACGACCCAGAAGTAACGCTTAACTGGACAAATCTGAAAGCAGTATGCGAGAAGTGCCACGCACAGGAACACGCACAGGACTACAAGGCTTTTAAAGGGCAGCCTGCAAAGCTGAACGGGATTAGCTTCGACGAGAACGGCGACGCAATAGAAAGCCCTAATGTATTTCTGGTGTGCGGCAGTCCGGGCAGCGGAAAGACAACGTATGTATTGAGGAATAAGCTACCACATGATTTAGTAATTGATTTAGATTATATATGTGCTGCACTCATGGGGGAAAGCGGAGGCGTAAGGCTGGACTTTAGGGCAGTGCTGCCGACAGCATTAGAAGTGCGCAAGCTGCTTTATCAGTGTATACAGCAGAGGCGCGGGAAGTGGGAGCGGGCTTTTGTGGTAACAGCAACAGCAGACGCGCTGGAAATGCGCAGGCTTGCGCAGGAGCTTAACGCAGAGCTGGTGCTAATGGATACGACATTAAAGGAATGTCTGGAACGGATAAGAAACGACCCACAAAGAAACAGAAGCCGCAGGAAATTTGAAAGGCTTGCAATAGAGTGGCACGAAAAATACAGCAAGTCATTAAAAAAACCATTTATACCCCCCAACCTAACGAATTAAAGGGAGGGGAAACACCGGGCGGCAGGCAACCTTTTCTTTCCCCTCTGGGGTTTCGCGTAGGAGGGGGGGTAAAATGGCAGAATTTAGGAGGGGATAAAATGCCAGCGGGAGAAAATACGGAAAAATTAAAAAATATGCGCAAGCTAAAGCGGCTTTTGAAATTAGTTCCAGCAGACCGCAAGGCGGTTGCAGAAAAACTCATAGCGGAAATTGCTTTTATGGAGGACACGCTAAACGGATTGCGCAGGCACGTAGAAGAAAACGGCGCAATAGACCATTTTAAACAGGGGCAGCAGGAATTTGACCGGGAAAGCCCGGCAGTCAAGACCTATAACACCATGATACAGCGCTATAGCCTTATTTATCGGCAGCTTACAGATATGCTTCCTAAACCCGAACCGACAGACAAGGGCGCTAATGAGTTGCTGGAATTTATAAAAAAGCAGGAGTAGTGCTTGAATTATATTTTAGAATACTGGCAGCAGATAGAAAGCGGAAAAGTCATTGTTTCGGCGCGGGTAAGGAAGCAATACAAAAAGCTGGCTGAAAGGATAAAAAAACCAGAGGGAAGATATATTTTTGACGAAAAACGGGCAAACAGACCTATAGAATTTGCTGAAACACTGTGCAAACAGTCGCGCGGCGAATGGGGAGGCAGGAAAATGGAGCTAGAGTTATTTCAAAAGGCTTTCATTTCTGCCCTTTTCGGCTTTATCGACAAAGAAACACGCTTGCGACAGTACCGGGAAACAATGTTTTATATTGGGAGAAAAAACGGAAAGAGTACGCTGCTTGCCTGTATCGCACTTTATATGCTGACGGCAGACCATGAGGCGGGCGCGGAAGTATACAGCGTGGCAACAAAGCGCGACCAAGCCAAAATTATATTTAATGAGGCTTACAACATGGTACAGCAAAGCCCAGCGTTAAGAAAAGCACTAAAAAAGAGAAAAGCAGACCTGTATTTTCCTACTACTTTTTCACGTTTCGAGGCTTTAAGCAAGGACAGTGGAAGCCTTGACGGCTTAAATTCTCATTGTGTCATTATAGACGAGCTGCACGGAATTAAAGACCGTAACCTATACGAAGTTATGAAGCAGTCGCAGAGCGCAAGACAGCAGCCTTTATTGATTATGATAACAACGGCGGGAACAATACGCGAATGTATTTTCGATGATATGTATACATACGCCTGCAATGTAGCAGACGGAATTTTTGAGGACGAAACTTTTTTACCGATATTGTATGAGCTTGACAGCAGGGAGGAATGGACGCGCCCGGAAATGTGGCAGAAAGCAAACCCAGCGCTAGGGACAATAAAGAAGCTGGAGGACTTGCAAAACAAAGTTATAAGGGCGCAAAATAACCCGGTTGACCTAAAGGGCATACTGGTAAAGGATTTTAATATAAGGGACACAATAGGCAACGCGTGGCTTTCTTTGGAGGATATAACCAACAAAGAAACATTCGATTTAGAGCAGTTCCGGGGCTGCTATGCAATAGGCGGCGCTGACCTTTCCAGCTCACGCGACTTAACGTGTGCAACCCTGCTTTTAATTGACAGGGAAACAGAAAAACGATATGTGGCGCAAATGTACTGGATACCAGAGGATAGCATGGAAAGGCGTGTGAACGAAGAGAAGCTGCCATATGATAAATGGTATGAGCGGGGGCTTGTGAGGCTGTGCAAGGGGAACACGATAAACTACAAGGACGTTACGGCGTGGTTTGTGGAAATGGCAAACACATACGGCATATTTCCGGCATGGATATATTACGATAGATGGAGCGCTACGTATTGGGTTGAGGAAATGAAAGCAACAGGGTTTACAGAAATGAAAGGCGTTGCACAGGGAGCAAAAACGCTGTCGCTGCCGATGCAGTTTCTAGGCGCTGATTTACAAGCAAAGAAGATTAACTACAATAACAATCCAGTGCTGCGCTGGTGTCTGTCAAATACTGGCGTACAGGAGGACAGAAACGGGAACATAGTACCGATAAAGAACCAAGCAGCAAAACAGCGAATAGACGGCACAGCGAGTTTGCTAAATGCTTATGTAGGATTGTATGAGCATTACAACGAGTTCATAGAGGCACAATAAAAGGGAGAGGGCACAATGAAGCTGAAAGATAAGAAAATACGTATACTGGCGTATGAAAGTTATACAAATAACAACGGGTTTCCTGTAGAAAAATGGAATGTAATACATGAGGGGAAGTTGTGGGCGTATTATCGCCAGCTTTCCGGGAAAGAGTTTTTTGCAGCGGCAACAGTGAACGCGGAAGAAAACGTATTATTTACCGTAAATTACAGGACAGATATAGAAACAGATATGATTGTAGAGTATGCTGGGGAATATTACCAGATTACACGTATAGACGACCACGAAGGATATAAAACAGACATAGACCTTTATTGTAAGACGAACCCGGAGCAACACCCAGACATAACAGAAGAATAGCAGGAACGGGGGCACAGCATGGACGGAAGAGAGAAAAGGGAAGAACTAGCAGCGAGAATAAAGGCGGGAGAAAAAAGCCTGCTGCCGATGCTCTGGGGGGAGTGCAGAGGCACTGTAATAATAATGGCGGCAAAATACAGGAGCATAATAGAGCAAAATGCTTTTGTTGATATGGAAGATTTTATACAATGCGGCTATTTTGCAATGCTGGAAGCAGTGGAGGCATACAACCCAGAAAAAGGCTATAAATTCACTTCTTACATGACATTCAAATACAAGAAACAAATTTACGAAATGTTCGGGAACGTGCGGGAAGGAGATAAACGCATATTCCCTGCTGCTGCCTCTTCACTAAATATAACATTGGAAAATGACGGACACGAAACGGAGCTTTTAGAAATGCTGGAAGATAAAAGCGCCGGAAGCATAGAAAGCGACTATGAAAAAAAGGAATTGCAGCAGATTGTAAGGGCAGCAGTTGGAAAGTTGCCGGAGCGGGAACGGTATGTAATACAGGAAATATATTTTAATGGACGGGCAAAAACGGAGATAGCAGACGGGCAGCGTTACAAAGACCAGTTCGCAGTTACACGAACAGAAGATAAAGCAATGTACATACTTAGAAAAGACCAGAGTTTACAGGCACTACATAGAGCATATTTCAAGAAAGAACCACGGAAGCAGAATATCTACAAGACTTCGCCGGAAGAGGCGGCAATAGAGGGCGAAAAGTGGGATAAATGGCTAGAAAATATCATGGACGAAATAGGAGGGTTCGAAAATGGGCTTTGAAAAAATGAAGGACAAGGCAGCAGAGGACTTAAAACAGTTTAGAAAGCTGGAAGGAAGCAGCGACCAGACAGAACGACAAAAGGCAGCAGTTATAGAAGCAGCGCTGCGTATGCTTTCGGAAAGGGAAAGGGAAGTGCTGCGGGAGTTCTTTATTGACCGTGAAAAACGATATGCAGGACATAGGGCGAGGCTACAGGCAAAATATGGGCTTTGCCTTTCGGATTTGTACAGATTGAAAAATGATGCGTTGTCAAATTATTGTATGAGTATCATGGCAATAAAGGCAGCAGGAGGCAGCAGGAAATAAAAGAACCGTTTACCATTTACCGGGCAGGCGGTTTTCTCTTTATCTCTTGCAGACGATACCAAACAGACCATTTACAAATATATAGCGGGGGTGTTCGGATTTTAAATGTTCAGCTAGAAAGCTACGAAACAGAAACGGGGTACTGGTTAGTGCCTATCACAGTCGAGATTTTGAAAGAGGAGTGATTAAACAATGACACTGGGACTGAAAGATTTATATTACGCCGTATGCACAGAGGCAGACGGAGCAGAGAGCTACGGGACACCTAAGAAAATGGCAGAGGCAATGAGCGCCGATTTGTCCGTAAAGACAGCGGACGGCAGCTTGTATGCAGACGACACATTAAGCGTGAGCGTCACAGAGTTTGCAAGTGGAACGCTTAAGCTGGGAATTAAAGACCTTACGCTGGAAGTGGTGGCAGAGTTGCTGGGGCAGGCAGTAGATAAGAACAGCGTAGTATGGGCGGGAAAAGAGGACGAGCCGCCGTATGTTGCTGTAGGGTTCAGAGCTAAGAAAACGGGCGGTAAATATCGTTACGTATGGCTGCTTAAAGCAAAATTTAAAGTGCCGTCTGAAAAGTACGAAACAAAGGGTGAAAGCATCAAGTTTAACACGCCGGATATTGAGGCATCTTTTACAACGAGAAAGAAAGATAATTTGTGGAAAGCTGACTTTGTGGGAACAGAGGAAAGCGCAGCGGCTAAGACGTGGTTTACAGCAGTGCCGGAAAAGGCAGAAGCAATGGAAAGTGTATAAAACAGGAAAGGAGAGAGGCGTAGCATGGGCTGCGCCTTAATTTTATATCATGGGAGCATTAAAGAGCGGGGCTTTTCCCGTAGAGCTGAACGGCAAAGAATATGGTTTACTTTTTTCGCTGAACGCATTAGACGAAGTACAGGAAAAGTTTGGGGGCTACGACAAATTAAGTGAGGTATTCAATAAAGATAACCCAAACCTTTTTAAAGATACAAGGTGGTTACTTACGCTGCTTATTAACGAGGCACTTTTAGCAGAGGACGAAAACGCCCAGCTGCTTGAAGAGAAGAGGGTAGGCAGACTGATACACGCAGGAAATTTGCAGGAAGTACAGAACGCTATTTTTAAATCGTTCTACAGAGGAACTGCGGGAGACAACAGCGACACAGAGAACGAAAACGACGGAGAAGAAACAACAGAAGAGGGAAACAGGGCAGCCGTGCAGGAAAATTAGATACTGCACGGCTTTTGTATATTGCAGTAGTGCTTTTGAGATACAGGGAACGTGAGGCGTGGAGAAAAACACCATACCAGATAACGACACTGTTTAAATATCACAAGGAATATAACCCGCACATTTTCCGACAGGAACAGGCGGGGACACCAGCAGCCACAGAAAACATGGACGATATAGACATAGCGTTAGGGGGCTTTTAATTATGGCAGATAAGACGCAGAACGTCAAAACAAGGTTAAGTTTTGACGGAGAGGCAGAGTATAAAGCAGCCTGCAAGGAAATTAACAGCACCCTTAAAGTGCTTAATTCTGAAATGAAACTTGTAACGGCTGAATATAAGGACAATGCAAGCAGCGTAGATGCGCTAAAAGCAAAGCAGACGGTACTACAGAAAACATACGACGAGCAGGCAAAAAAGGTAAAAGAAACCGAGGCGGCTTTAGAAAAATGTCGCAAGGCAACAGGAGACAATAGCGAAGAAAGTAAAAAACTTGAAACCCAGTTAAATTACCAGAAAGCAGCGCTTGTAAAGACAGAGCAGGAATTAGGCAAAACGACTGACGAAATGGAAAAAGCAGAAAAAGCCGCTGACGAAATGGGAAAGGAAATAAAAGACAGCGGGGAACAGGCAGACGACGCAAAGGGGAAATTTTCTGGATTTACAAGCGTGCTAAGTGGAATGGGTACAGCGCTTAAAACAGCAGCAGCGGCGACGGCGGCAGCAGTTGCGGGAGCGGTAACAGCCATAGGAGCGCTTACCACAAAAGCGATAGAGGGATACGCAGCACAGGAACAGCTTGTAGGCGGTGTAGAAACTCTTTTCAAAACGTCGTCTGATACGGTTGTTGGTTATGCAAACGACGCATATAAAACAGCCGGAATGTCTGCAAATGAGTACATGGAAACAGTTACCAGCTTTTCAGCCTCGCTGCTTGCCAGTATGAATAATGACACGGCAGCGGCAGCAGAAAAGGCAAACGTGGCAATTACGGATATGTCAGACAATGCAAATAAAATGGGTACTGATATATCGCTTATACAGAACGCCTATAACGGTTTTGCAAAGCAGAATTATACCATGCTGGATAACTTAAAACTGGGATATGGCGGTACAAAAGAGGAAATGCAGCGACTGCTTGATGATGCAAGCAAGCTATCCGGCATTAAGTATGATATTTCATCATATTCAGACGTTGTAGACGCTATTCACGTCGTACAGACGGAAATGGGCATAACAGGGACAACGGCAAAAGAGGCAAGTACAACAATAGAGGGTTCGGTTAGTTCTATGAGTTCAGCGTGGGACAACTGGGTAGCTGGAATGGCAGACAGCGAGGCGAATTTCTCACAGCTTACAAGCAATCTGGTAGACAGTATTGTAACAGTGGTAGGGAATATAGCACCGAGGGTAATAGAAACAGTGCCGAGGCTGGTAAGCGGACTGGGAGAAATCGTAGAGCAGCTTGCAACGTATATACCACAGGTTATACAGGAGTTATTACCGCCTTTAATGAGCGGCGTACAGGACTTGCTTAATACGCTGGTTGGAATGCTGCCGGAAATGATAAGCATAATCGGGCAGATTATACCGACAATCATAGATACGCTGCTTACTATATTACCGCAGCTTTTAGAGGCAGGCGTACAGATTATTACGGAATTGGCGCAAGGTATCGCACAAGCGTTACCTACATTGCTGCCAACAATCGTAACGGTGGTTACGAACATTGTAACCATGCTGATAGAAAATATACCGTTGCTGATTACAGCAGCATTACAGCTGCTTACGGGACTGGCACAGGGGCTTGTAGCAGCGCTGCCCGTACTGATTGAGGCACTGCCGGAAATCATAACGGCTATCATAAATGCACTGGTTGAGGGCATACCGCTTATTATCGAAAGTGCGGGCGATATTATAGTTGCATTGATTGACGGCATCATAGATGCAGTACCGCTTTTAATCGCAGCCATACCGCAGATTATAGCAGCCATTGTAACAGGACTGATTACGGGGCTGCCTAAGATTTTGACGGCGGCGGGCAAGCTGGTAACGACAATCATAAATAAAATAAAAGAGCTACCTACTCTGATACCGCAGGCAATCGCTGCGGGCGTTGAGAAAATAGCAGAGTGGGGCGCAAATATGCAGGAAAAAGGCGGCACAGTTATAACAGATTTTGTAACGAAAGTTATAGATATTGTTAAGGAGCTGCCGCAGAAAATCTGGAACAGTATAGTAAGCGCAGTAACCAGAGTGGCTACGTGGGGTGCAAATATGCAGACCAAAGCCAAAGAAGTAATGAACACAATGCTTACGAACATTGTAACGATTGTGAAAGAAACGCCTGCTAAAATCTGGAACAGCATAGTAGGGGCAGTTACCAAAGTGGCTACGTGGGGTAACAATATGCTTACGAAAGCCAAAGAGGTAATGAATGCCATGGTAACGGGCATTGTTACGATTGTTAAGGAAATACCGCAAAAGATTTATAACAGCATTTCTGGTGCAATTTCCAAAGTGGCTACATGGGGTACAGAAGTAAAGAACAAAGCCGTAGAGGGCATGAAAAATGTAATTACTGGAATAACAGACGTATTTAAGGATATTGGCAGTACGTTTGCAGGGTTCGGTAAAAACATGGTAGAGGGCATCTGGAACGGCATAAGCGGCGCTACGAGGTGGATAAAAGACAAAATAAGCGGCTGGGTAGGCAATGTTACCGACTTCCTTAAGGATTTATTTGGAATTGCCAGCCCGTCTAAGCTGATGCGTGACGAAATCGGCGTATATCTGGCGCAGGGTATCGGCGTTGGCTTTTCTAATGAAATCGGCGGCGTTAAGAAAATGATTGAGGACAGCGTACCGCAGGAATTTGACGTAGACGCAAAGGTAAATGTAGGCAATGAATTTAAGTATGATAACGACGACAAAAAGCCAAAGCCGAGAGGCGGCGGCAGTGCAGCAGGCGGCGTAGTTGTCAATCAGTATATTTATGCGAATACCACGGACTATGCAAAACAGCAGAAAGAGGCAGCCCGACAGTTCAGAATGATAGCAAGGACGGTGTAACACATGGAAAATGAAAAACTGACTTACATAAATTCAAGGGGCGAGCGGTTAGAGCTGGGAGTAGACAGCGTATACCATTGCAATATAAGTAAAGACGTAGAGGGCATTTCCGGCGTTACGAGCGTCATTTACAGCACAAACAGTATGGGACAGCACGGCGACACCTACGTAGGGCAGCGTATCGAGGCGAGGGACATAGACGTAGTGGGACATATCAACACACGGGATAAGGCGCAGGCATTGGAACTGCGCCGCCGTATGCTTAAGATATTTAACCCAGAGCTTAGCGCTACGCTGGTGTATGAGTACGGCGGCTTTAAGCGTGTGATTGATTGCAGGGCGTATGGAGAGCCTAAGATACTAAAGAAAGAGGTACTTTATGAGTTTGATTTACAAATAGAGTGCCTTAACCCGTTCTGGCGGGAAGAGGAAGAAACAAAAGAGGATATAGCAAGCTGGGTGGCTGCGTGGCATTTCCCTTGCGTTATCGAAAAGGACAGCACAAAGAGCATGATATACGGATACCGAGCGGAAAGCGTAATAGTGGACTGCTACAACGAGGGCGACGTATCAACAGGAATGAGGATAAGGTTTACAGCACTGGGGACAGTTTCAAACCCGATACTGCTTAATGTGGATACCGAGGAATTTATACAGATTAACGCCACTATGAAAACGGGCGACGTGATAGAGATTAACACGAAGTACGGCAGCAAGGGCGCTAAGCTGATAAGAGACGGCGTAGAAACCGACTATTTCCGCTACATTGATGTAGACAGTACATTTATGCAGCTTGCCATAGGCGACAATATGTTTAGATATGATGCAGCCAGCGGCGTAAATTCTCTGGAAGTATCCATATTCTACAGCAAGGAATTTTTAGGAGTGTGACGGTATGGAGCTTAGAGTATTCGATAAGACGGTACAGCCGCTGGGAGCTATAGACGAGCTGGCAAGCCTGCTATGGCATACAAAGTATTTTGACGTAGGAACTTTTAGCCTGCTTGCGCCGATTACGGACAATAACAGCCGTTTGCTGGTAGAGGGCAATTTAATAACCAAGCACGACGGGAAAAAGGAAGTAAAGACCGCTGACGGCGGCGTATGGCGCAGGGCAGCGCAGATAACCTACGTACACATTACCAAAGACGAGAACGGCTTAGAGCAGTTAGAGGCACAGGGCTATATGCTTAGCTGGTGGCTTAATAAGCGCTGCATTTATCCGCAGATTGTGGCAACAGGTACGAACCAGTATCTTATAAACCTTATGGTAAAGAACAACTGCGGCAGCGCAGCAGGCACAAAGCGGCGTTTTCCGTTGTTTACATTTCTGGCGCAGGAAACCATAGACGGCGTGGCGGTTGAATATGCAAACGAGGTATACGCACAGCTGGGGCAGGAAGTAAAGGCAAGGGCGCAGGCTGGAAAGCTGGGCTACGACATTCTGCTTAACGAAAGAGAGGGACTGTTTGGCTTTTATCTGTATAAGGGCAATGACCTTACAGCCACAAATACCGAGGGTAACACACCCTGCATATTTTCAAGAGATTTTGATAATGTCAACGAGCAGGAATATACAGCCAGTATAGAGAACTGCGGAAACTTTATTTATGTGCAGGGAGCAGCTGACGACGACGGCAATCAGCCAGTAACCACAGTGGACGGCGAGGGCGCAACGGGGCTGGATTTAGTAGAGGTATTCTGCGACGCTACGGACATTGCCAGAAAGTACCAGCAGGGGGAAACAGAGGTAACAATACCGCTGAATACCTATATTGCAATGCTGAAAACGAGAGGCGGCGCAGAGCTGGAAAACTACGGCAAGAACATAAATTTTGTAAGTACCATAAATACAAATTCAAACTTAAAATTTAAGGCTGATTTTGATTTAGGCGACCGTATTACTTGCAAAGAAACTAAGTGGGGCATACAGATAGATGCACGCATTACAGAAGTAACAGAAACATACCAGAAAGGCGAGGAAACCATAGAGGCGACTTTTGGCGACAGCCTGCCGACGCTGGTAGACCAGATTAGGAAAGTGAGGTAGCAGAAATGGCAAACAGCTTACCGTTTAATGCCGTGGCAGTAGACGGAGAGTACGACAGGGTATATAAAGCCGAGGATTGGGCGTGGTACTTTGCTACTTTCATTGCAAACGGCATTTTTCCAAAGCCAAGCGACGGGCTACAGGTGGTAGCTTACAGCGGCATGGAAATAAGAGTAAATGCGGGCTATGCCTTTATAAACGGCTACGCCTTTAGAAATCCTGCAACGCTTAGCGTAACACTGGATACGGCAGAGGGAGCGCTTAACAGAGTGGACAGGGTAGTAGTTCGCTGGGATTTGCCGCAAAGAGATATGTATATTGCGGTGCTGAAAGGCACACCGTCTGCAAAGCCGACAGCAACGGCAGTAACCCGCACTACGGAAATATGGGAGCTTGCGCTTGCAGATATTTACGTAGGCAAGGGCGTAACAAGGATACAGACGCAGAATATCACAGACCAGCGGTTTAATAGCGCAGTCTGCGGTATCGTGACGGGAACGGTGGAAGAGATAGACGCAAGCGTACTTACAAAGCAGTTTACGGACTTTTTCAACACCTACAGCGCAGCCGTGCTGGACGAGTTCAGCGCATATAAGCAGAATATGGAAAAGTACCTTGCAGAGATTGCGGGCGTATATGACAGCTACGTAAGCAAGACAGAGGGCTTATTTGCGCAGTATGAAAGCCAGTTTAACGAAAGATACAGCAGTTTTGAAAACACGCTTGACAACTGGGATAAGGAACTTTTAAGCGCCTATACAGACTTTATGGCAAAAATTAAGCTATTCCAGTCGGACGCTGAAAACGAATTTAACACATGGTTTGAGAGTATCAAGGACAAGTTGGGCGAGGACATAGCAGGCAGCCTGCAACTGCAAATTGAAGAGCTGGCAGCAGCCATGCAGGAAGTGAAAAAACAGGCAGAGGCTGGCACGAAAGAAACCAAAGAGGCAATAGCAGCGCTGGACGAGCGGCTTAAGAGAGTAGAAAGCGGCTGGGGCATTGACTATAAGCATGATGCTGTACTGGGATTGTGTTACATGGGTGCGGCATACATGAGCCAGCATTACGAAAGAACAGTAGAAACGGCAGTGTTAGGGGCTACCTACGTGGGTAATTCCTATCTTGCAAATACATTTTAGAAAGGCGGCAGACCATGAAAGGATTTCCTAAAGTATTAAAGACAAAAGAGGACTATTACAACTGCCTTGCTATGGTAGCAAGCGGAGAACTGGCGGCAGCGGATTTGCTGGCAAAAATCGAGAGCGCAGAGAATCAGCGTTATATTGAGTGCGGCGTAGCAGCTGTAGAGGAAGAGAAAAAGGCGGTTACGGTATATTACTGCGACGAGGCAGCGGTAGGTATGAAATTTGTAGCGGGCGACGTATCCGGCACAGTGCAGGGAGTAACACATATCCAGACCGACGAGGCAGCGGCAGCAGGAGAGGCAGGAAACGACAGAACAGCCCTTACACTTTCCAAAGCGGTAAAAGCGGGCTGCAAGGTAATTGCGCTGGAACGCACAGACACCGTGGCAGGAATGACAACAGACGACATTGCAGCACTGAAAGGAGTATTAAAGCAGTATGAGTAGATTATTAGTGGACGACGTTACAAAGACCGACGCAAGGGCGCTTTTGAACGTAAATAAAATGGCTACAATCAGCGATATTGTAGCACCGAGCAATGAGTACATTTACGCCAGCGGAGCAAATGAGCTGACCGTAGTAGAGGGTTGCGTAATTGCCGTGGGCGGCGCTGGAATTTTCAAGACAGCAAACACCATTCTTACGGCTGCTAATCTGGACGCAGGCAGCGCTTTTGCGGTAGGTAAAGACTATTACGTATATATCTGCGACAGCAGAATTGACAGCGCAGACGAGAAATACGTAATTTCCCTTAACTCTACATACCCGACGGGCTGGAACGCTACAAACAGCCGTAAAATCGGCGGCTTTCATTATGGACGCTGCCGCAAGGTGGACAGCAATTTACAGCCGCTTAATGGCAGCAGTGTTATTTTTGGCACTGGCTGGGAAAGTGCAGTAAGCAACGGCATTGTACCACGTTCTGTATGGACACTGGGACACCGCCCGAAATGCAGCCCAGAGGGTATGGTATATTTAGGCGGCGGCACATGGGTAGATATTTACCTTAATTCTGACGACGGAGCAAAGGGCTTGAAATCAGAGTACGGCTGCGCACCTATGACGGGTACAGAAAGCATGAACTGGTACAACTTTGTAGAACGTCTGGCAAAGAGCGGTAAACGCCTGCCGAACTATGCGGAATTTTGTGCTTATGCTTTTGGCAGCCCTGCCGGACTGGATAACGCAAATACAAACGCATGGAGCGCCACCAGCAACACAGGTAGGGGCGTAACAGGCAGTGTGGTAAATGCCGTTTCTTCCGTGGGCGTTGTAGATGCCGTGGGGCGTGTCTGGGAGTGGCTGGACGAGCTTATTACAAGAGCGGAACACGCCACAAATGCAGACTACCACGCAAGCGTAGCGTGGGGCTGGGACAAGAAAAGCCCATTGAACACAGGCGAGAAGTCTTACGACGTTGGTAACATTTACCAGTATTACGCATATTCTCTGGCGGCGCTCTTAGCGGGCGGCGGCTGGTACGATGGGGCGAGTTGCGGCGCTCGTGCCGTGCATTGCGCCTATTGCCCGTGGAATGTCGATACGCGCGTTGGCGCTCGTGGGGCGTGTGACTCTCTGTAGACGGCGGGCGAAAGCCCAGCCGGATAAACGGGGGTAAGGCATGGACATACAGACAAAAACAGATATTATACACCAGAAAATATACGATTTTCTGCTATATATTTACCCTCTGCTTACGAAGTACCCAAAGTATGAGAAATTCAGTTTACAGACGGCGACAAGAAACGCAATTCTTGAAATGCTGCAAGAGGTTATAAAGTGGGATAAGACGGCAACGAAAAGCCACTTATACACGGTAGATACGGCATTGCAGGAAAGTAAAGAATTGCTGCGGCTGGCGCATGACTTGAAGTATAGCGCTATGAACGCACGGCACTACGGCGAGAGCTGCCGCAAGCTGAAAGAAATAGGCGTTATGCTGGGCGAACTGATAGAAGAGGTAAAGACCAGAAAATAGCAGGATATGGGGCAGCTGCTTACTTACAGCCTCTGGCGGCGCTGATAGCGGGCGGCAACTGGAACAATGGGGCGAATTGCGGCGCTCGTGCCGTGAATTGCAACAATTACCCGTGGAATGTCAATACGAACATTGGCGCTCGTGGGGCGTGTGACTTAGTGAGAACATTACAGGCACAGAGTTCTACGGAATACTGGCAAGGACTTAGAAAGGGATAAGACCGAGTGTTTAATATCCTATAGTCAGAGTGGCTGTCCCGCCGTGAGGCAAAGAGAAAAAATACGGCTGCTGGTTAGTAGCTACGGCGAAAGGCAGGAGCTTAATACTTGAAGAGAGTAGGATACATTACCGATAAGGACGGGCGGCGCATTACGCTTTTAGAGGCTATGGGCGACTATGGAAACGTACAGAAAGCCTATAACAAAGCCAGAAAGTGTAAACGCCACAGAAAAGACGTACTGATTTTTACGAAAGACAAAGAGGAAAACTTAGACAAGGTGCGGGAAGATATTATAAACCTTGCCTATGAGCCAAGCAAATACCATTACTTTAAGGTGTACGAACCGAAAGAGCGGCAGATAATGGCGCTGCCGTTCTATGACAGGGTGGTACAGCACGCCATAAACAACGTGTTAGAGCCTATATTTGATAAGCGGTTTATATCGCAGTCTTACGCCTGCCGGAAAGGTAAAGGTATGCACGCTGCGTCTGATACGCTAAAAGAGTGGCTGTATGAGTGGAACAAATACCACCCAGACCAGCCGCTTTATGCTATCAAGGCAGATATACACCACTATTTCCAGAGCATAGACCATGCGGTATTAAAAACTGAAATACGTAAGGTTATAAAAGACGCTGGGGTACTGGCATTGCTGGACAGGATAATAGACCACAACGGCAATATGCCGGACGGCGTAGGGATACCAGTAGGAAACCTTACCAGTCAGTTATTTGCAAATATCTATCTGGACGCATTAGACCAGTTTATTAAGCATGAGCTGGGCGTAGAGGCATACATACGCTATATGGACGACTTTGTAATATTAAGCCCAGACAAGGAACAGCTGCGCAGCTGGCTTGCACGGATAGAGCAATTCTTACGGGAAGAGCTTAAGTTAGAGTTTAACCCGAAAACTACCATACTGGCAGCAAAGAACGGTATAGACTTTGTAGGCTACAAACACAGGGCAACGCACAGGAAAGTACGAAAGGACAGCATAAAGCGCATAAAGCGTACTATCAAGAAGTGCGAGAGCGGGAAAATCACAAAAGAGCAGTTACAAAAGAGTATACAGAGCTGGACGGGACACGCAGGACACGCCGACAGCTATAACCTACGAAAGAAAATAGAAACGCTGGCAGAGGCAGCCATAGAAAAGGCTGCTTAAGCGGCAGAATGCAGGAGCGAGTACATGAGTAGCAATTTACTAAGGGTAGTACAAGAACAACAGGAAACCATAGAAAAGCAAAGCAGGCTTATTGCTGATTTAATAGCCACTCTGGAAAGCTGGGAGCAGACAGCGGGCTACGACGGCGAAGAGCTGAAAGAGCGGGCAAAAGATTTGCAATTAAGAGAAAGGCAGGATTTATGAACATGACTATTACAGAATTTATTGAGGCGGCGGCACATAACAAAATTATCCAGCTGGTAGTATTGGCGATTGTGTGCGACACGGTTTTTGGCGTGCTGCGTGCAATCAAAGAGAAAAAATTTAACAGCTGCGCAGGCATTGACGGGGCTATCAGAAAAGTAGGTATGCTTATTTCTCTGGTATTCATGCTGGCAATCGACGTACTGATTAAGATTAACTTAATCGGATTTATACCGGAGCAGGCACGTACATATTTAGGACTTGATACCGTGGGCGTGGCTGAATTTTTCGCATTGCTTTACATTGCCTATGAGGTAGTGAGTATTTTTAAGAATATGGCATTATGCGGGCTGCCCGTAAAAAAGGTATGGGAAAAGGTGCGGGAGTTTCTGGCGAAGTATACGGACGAACTGCCGGACACAGACGAACTGGACGGGGACAGCACCACAGGCAACGTAGAGGAACACAGGACACAGGAAAGATAAGAATAATAAGGACATAGCAGCAAAGAGCGCTTGCGGGACACCGCAGGCGCTTATTTTGTATGCGGAAAGGCAGGAAATATGAACATTAACAGAAAGATAAGTAAGTACAATTTCAATAAGGGCAGCGTTTCCAGAATTAAGTATATTGTTATCCATTATGTAGGCGCACTGGGCGGCGCAGAGGACAACTGCCGATATTATGGCGGCGGCAATAGAAATGCGTCGGCGCATTACTTTGTAGGATTTAACGGCGAGGTATGGCAGTGCGTAGAGGACGCTAATATAGCGTGGCATTGCGGAGCGTCGAGCTATAAGCACGCAGAGTGCCGAAACGCTAATAGTATCGGTATTGAAATGTGCGTAAGGAAGAAAAACACAAAGAGCATGGGCGCAACAGATAAAGACTGGTATTTTGAGGACGCAACAGTAGAGGCAGCGGCAGAGCTTACCCGTTACCTTATGAATAAATACGGCGTGCCTGCATCTCATGTAATCAGACATTACGACGTAACGGGCAAGATTTGCCCTAACCCGTATGTATATAACACCAGCGCCCACACATGGGACGAGTTTAAGCGTAAAATCAGCGGACAGGCAGAAACGCCGCAGGGCGGCAATGAAAAAACAATATGGAATTTTCTTACAGGCAAGGGCTTAAATGCTTATGCCGTGGCTGGTATTATGGGTAATCTGTATGCTGAAAGCGGGCTTATGCCGAACAACTTACAGAATACCTATAACAATAAGCTGGGTAAGACGGACGCAGAATATACAGCAGCGGTGGATAATGGCAGCTATGGCAATTTTGTAAAGGACAGTGCAGGCTATGGGCTGGCGCAGTGGACGTATTGGAGCAGAAAGCAGGCGTTGCTTAATCATGCAAAACAGGCGGGTGTATCCATTGCAGACCTTAATATGCAGCTGGGCTTTTTATGGGAAGAATTGCAGGGATACACAGCAGTAATGGACGCACTGAAAAAGGCGGGCAGCGTGCGTGCTGCATCTGATGCCGTTCTTACTGGATATGAAAAGCCAGCAGACCAGAGCGAAACAGTAAAGAAAAAGCGTGCAGAGTACGGCGAGGGATACTATAAAAAGTATGCAGCAGGAAACGGTACAAAGTATTACAGAGTGCGCAAGAGCTGGACGGACGCAGCAAGCCAGCTGGGGGCGTTTACGTCGCTGGAAAATGCAAAGAGCGCTTGCAAGGCGGGTTATACTGTATATGATGATAACGGAAAGGCGGTATATACCGCAGTGGGGCAGCAGACAAGCGCAGGCGTTCCGTTTAGCGTACAGGTAGATATTTTAGACCTTAATATCAGAACAGGAGCAGGCACGAACTATGCAAAGACGGGAGAAACCACAGGAAAGGGAGTATTTACCATTGTGGAAGTGAAAGCCGGACAGGGCGCAAGTGCTGGCTGGGGACGCTTGAAGAGTGGCGCAGGCTGGATTAGCTTAGATTATGCCACAAGATTAGCTTAAGTTTTCGAGGGTGGGCGGTTCGCTGTCTGCCCTCTATTTTTTTGCAATTTTCTTAGAAATCTATACAAAAGTGTTGACAATATACCGAAAAAGGTATATGATAAAATCATGGAAAGGAGATAAGAACAAATAAGAGGCAAAGCCACTGGAAAGGAGAAACGGCACAATGGGTAAGAAAAAGAAACAAAAGAAAAAGCCTATCAACTGGCAAGAATTGGCAATCAGTGCAGTGATAGACTTAATCATAGGAACAATACTTATCATAATTGGTAAGTACATAGGTTAGGGCGAAAGCCCTAACCAACAGGCGGGCGATAAGCCCGCCGCCTATAAGAAATATAACACAAACCCAAAGCCGAGTAAAGAGTATGCTTTTAAAATTAGGAGTATTTTTAGTAGCAGTAGGACTGGTAAAGCTGCTGGTTGCTTTCATTTTGAGGGCAAGAGAAAAGAGAGGTAAGGCATGAATTTAGGCGAAAACATTAAAACAGCGAGAAAAGCGGCAGGCGTGACGCAAAAGGAACTTGCAGAGCGCCTGCAAGTATACCAGAAAGATATAAGCCGCTGGGAAAACAACGAGCTTACGCCAAACGCAATAACACTGGCGAAAATTTGCAGAGAGCTTAACGCCTCTGCTGATGAAATTTTAGAATTGAAGTAGAAACGAAAGCGAGGGCTTACTATGACAAAGAAAAAGGTAATTTTATTGGCAGCGGCTGCATTATTTGCAGTAAGCGGCTTAACGGCGCTGCCGTCTGGAAATATAACAGGTGGGGTGGGCTGCATTGTGGTTGCGGCAGTATGCGCCTATTTTGGACTGAAAAAGAAAAGCGCAGGAAAAGAGAACGGAAACAGAACGCCAGCGCCTGCCGCTGCATCTGGCGGCAGAATTTTAGATACAATCAGAACGAAAGTAGTAGGCGTGACGTTCAATAATGAGGACGGAGAAAACAGGCAGGATATTTTAAGCAGAATGTCCGGCAGTGAAGATATTACAGTAGAAAAGTATACATACAACGGAGAGCCTGCCGCATACGTAAAGTGGGGCGATAAGGTAATAGGCAATCTATCGGCAGAGCTGGCGAGGGACTTAGCGAGAAAGTACCCGAAAGCCCGCTACACCGCAGAAATACTGGAAATTTCTGGGTGGGGGGGGTACAGACGTTCGGGTGCAATATAGAGCTTGACGTAATCGAGGACGCAACGCCCAGCGTAAGTCAGCATACGGGAGAAACTACAGTATATGTAGACCGTAGCAACAAAAAATACCATAGTAAGCCTAACTGTTCGGGAATGAAAAACCCAAAGAGCATACCGCTAAGCCAAGCAAAGAAGAAATACACCGCTTGTAAAAAGTGTTGTAAATAGGTAAAGGCATAAGCCGCAGACTTGTAAAAAGTTTGCGGCTTTTCGTCGTATATGGGGAAAGAACAGGAACGAAAGAGAGGTAGCAGAAATGGCGAATAAGAAAGGCAGCCGACAGTTGACATGGACAGACCGTATAAGTATTGAGGCATTGAAAAAAGCAGGGCATAGCGTGATAGAGATAGCAGAACAGCTGGGAGTACACCGCAGCACTATTTACAATGAGCTTAAGCGAGGGGAATATATGCACAGAAATAGCGACTATACAGAAACATTAAGTTATAGCCCAAACAAGGCACAAATGAAAGCAGAGGAAAACTTAAAGGCAAGGGGGACACAGCTTAAAATAGGCAACGATATTGCATACGCAAATTATATAGAGGATAAAATAGTAAATGAAGATTACAGCCCAGCTGCGGTACTGGGAGAATTGAAAGCACAGGGGAAAGAGGGGGAATTTTCCGTAACAGTATGCGTAACGACCTTATACAGCTACATTGACAAGGGTATTTTCCTTAAGCTGTCTAATAAGAATTTGCCAGTAAAGAAGAATAAGAAGAGAAATTATAAGAAAGTACAGAGGCAACAGAAAAGGGCGGCAGCAGGAGAGAGTATAGACAAACGCCCGAAAGAGATAGATACACGGGAAGAGTTTGGCAACTGGGAAATGGACAGCGTTTTAGGCAAGCGGGGAAAGTCAAAAAATACGTTGCTGGTACTGACAGAGCGGAAAACCAGAAACGAGATTATATTTAAACTGCCAGACCATACAGACGAGGCAGTAGTAGCGGCACTGGATAGATTAGAAAGAAAATGGGGCGCTGATATGTTTAAACGGGTATTTAAGACAATCACAGTAGACAACGGCAGCGAGTTTGCAGATGCAGAGGGCTTACAGCGTTCTATTATCAACGAGGGAGAAAAGCGGACAAAGGTATATTACTGCCACCCGTACAGCAGTTGGGAGCGTGGCACAAATGAGGTAACAAATAAGATGATACGCCGGAAGATACCGAAAGGCACAAATTTTGACGACAGGACAGAGGAAGAGGTAGAGAGTATAGAGAACTGGATAAACGGATACCCACGCAAAATACATGGCTATCATTCAGCAGGGGAACTATTCGAGGAAGAGGTAAAGCAGCTTGCATAAGAACGGAAATAGGGGGCGAGAGAGGCTGGCAGAAGTGGCAGCCTTACTATTGCGCTGCCTAAAAGTGAAAATATACAATAAAACAGGTTGCGTATTGTGCAAAATGGCAAAACGATAAAAACATGAAAAAATGTCGAATTTAATGTTGACATTTTTATTCAGGATAGGGAAAATGGAATTATATTAGACAATCTGGTGAAATTAGGTTATTATAAATAATAAGGGAGTTACCCTAAAACAGGAGTGTTATAAAAATTATTATTAAATGGAGGTTTAACGTCTTCATGGATAAACTTTATATGATCTTATTATGCCTGATGATAGTACCAATTCTTATTTGTATCAAATATTCCAGAAAAATAAAAAGTGATGTGGCATCTTCCATTGTGAAATGCCTCATTTTTGCAATTGTTACGATCCTTAGCAATGGTTTGTCTGCCTTTTCAGGAAATGAAACATTTTCTTATATAATGGAAGCACTTTATCGGTTTTCCTTTGATCTGATGCTGATATATGTATTGCAGTATTCCCAGCAGTATACACGTGTTTTTCACGAGGTTTCACCGTTTAAAAAGGGGTGTTTCATAATTGCATATCTGGATGGAATTTTACTGTTTTTAAATATAATTTTTCATAACGTATTTACGATAGAAACCGTGCGATTCCCGAATTTTGATATGTATCATGTAGCCGACAAATCCATTATTTTTTACTTTCACTATGTGTTTGCATATGGTCTGGTAGTTTGTATTATTGCATCGTTTATCATCAAAATTATACAGATACCGGATTTTTACCGTAAGAAATATTTGCCGATACTTGTGTTAATATGTGTGATCACGGTATCAAAATTTATATGTGGAATTTCAGAATTTCCGATTGATGTGTCGCTTCCTTTTTTTGTATGCGCAGCAATACTGATCTGTTACCTGACGCTGTACCGTTCTTCGCGTGAACTTGTAGATAAAACACTGTCCATCGTTGTAAATGAAATGAATAACGCTGTGATATGTTTTGATATAAATAACGAATGTGTGTATGCCAATGAGCGTGCATTGAAAATATTTAACAGTTCACTGGATTCCCTTTCCGGGATCTCGGAGGATGTACAGGGCTGGATAAAAGAACATGACACCAACAATTCGGCCTCCCTTGAATGGAGTGGTCAAACCATTATTGACAACAAAACGTATTATTTCGATATCGAATACAGAAAACTGTTTGATAAAAAGAATGAATATATAGGTTTTTTCCTGAATCTGATTGATAATACGGAGAAACATATTGCGTTTGAGAAAGAAAAATACCTTGCAACACATGATACGCTTACCGGATTGTATAATAAGAATTATTTTGCCAAAAAAACATCGGAAATTTTAAATGAGAATCCGGATAAAGAGTGGCTGCTGATCTGTTCCAATATCAAGGATTTTAAACTGGTCAATGATCTCTTTGGCCTTGAAAAAGGAAACGAAGTCCTTAAAATGGAGGCAGATCTTCTTAAAGCACAATGTGGGGAAGGGAGTGCCTATGGACGCACCGGTGGTGACAAATTTGCAATATGCATCCCAAAAGAAGAATTTAAAGAGCAGGATTTTATGGATGCGATACAGACCATGGGGCATGCATTTAACAATGACCTGTATCATCTTCATATTTATGTCGGTGTTTATGAAATCACAGACCGGAATGAAGAAGTATCCATTATGTGTGATAAAGCCAATCTTGCAATAAAGACACTGGGTGAAAACTATGATAAATCAATTGCATACTATAACGACACGATATTTCATGATACCGTTGCCGAAAAGCAGCTGGTGGGGGATTTTGATAAAGCACTTGCCGAAAAACAGTTCTGCATGTATTTACAGCCACAGGTGACATCGGAAGGAAAATTACTGGGGGCAGAGGCTCTTGTCCGATGGCAGCATCCGAAACGCGGTCTGATTTTTCCGGGGGATTTTATTGAAGTTTTTGAAAAAACAGGTCTGATTTACCGGCTTGACCGGTTTGTGTGGGAACTTGCCGTACAAAAACTTGCACAATGGCAGAAAGCCGGGCGGGACGATCTGTATATATCCGTAAATATTTCGACCAAGGACTTTTACTATATGGATGTATATGAAACAATTACCAGTCTTGTTGAAACCTATAAAATCATTCCTTCCACACTGAAACTGGAAATTACGGAAACCGCAATTATGACCGGAACCGCAGGGGAACTTGAAATGATTGAACGGTTCAGGAAAGCCGGCTTTCAGGTGGAAATAGATGATTTCGGAAGCGGCTATTCTTCATTTAATACGCTAAAGGATATGGACGTGGATGTGCTGAAAATAGATATGGGATTTTTAAGGACAACCCGGCCGGAACGCTTAGAGAGAAGTATGTCTATTATAAATACGATCATATCACTCACCAAAACACTTGGTCTTTCCGTTATCACGGAGGGAGTCGAAACAAAGGAACAAATTGATGAGCTTACCCGGATGGGATGCGGAATTTATCAGGGGTATTATTTTTCAAAGCCGATTCCGGTAGGTCAGTTTGAAGATACCTATCTGTAAATTTATCCGGTATAGTTTCAGGCTTAAGATAGTGTGTCATGGTAGAGACGCTGATATTTCGCCGGAGTGGTGTGTAATTCTTTTTTGAAGGCACGGATAAAGGCCTCCGGATTTTCATAGCCGAGCGTATCGCGGATGGCGGCAACCGATTTGGTGGTGTTGCGCAGCATGTGCTCGGCTTTTTGTATGAAGAAGTCATGAATGGTCATTCTAAAATCCGGAATAAAGGTATTGCCAACATATTCAGTCAAATGGGACTTGTGGAGGCATGGGGAAGCGGAGCTATCTGGAGGTGTCCGGGGATTACCGGTAATAGTTGTCATTGCCTCAAAAGTTTATTTCAATCCTGATTTATAATATGCAGCTTGTGGCAAAAGAGCACGGCTGCCTGGGTTCTTCCGGTGGGAATACAACTATATTGTGTGTGTGTAAAACGGTATGGGGTATCGGGACTCGGCAATATAATTGTTTTTTTAAGCGTAATCCGTTATACTAGATGCATAGTATAGCGGATTATTTTTTGGAGGTACTTATGGGAAGATTTTTGAATCCAGATAATGGGGCTTTTTCAGAGGCAGTCAATTCAGAAATTTATATTGATAAAACCCGTTTGCTGGAATACACCAACCGGGTGATAAATACCACATCAAAATTTATCTGTAACAGCCGTCCGAGACGTTTTGGAAAGTCCATGACTGCAGACATGCTTTCCGCTTATTACAGCAGGGGCTGTGATTCCAAAGAGCTCTTTAAAAATTATGAGATAAGTACAGTTTCATCATATGAAAAGAATCTTAATAAGTATGATGTGATTCATTTTGATGTACAGTGGTGCATGATGGATGCCAAAGATACAGATCATGTTGTAGATTATATCAATGAGGGAATTTTACAGGAACTGAGGGAAGCATACGGACAGATCATTCCGGATGCGGTCAGGACTGCTTATGGGGCAATGTCCTATATCAAAGTGGCTACGGGCAATAAATTTGTTGTCATCATTGATGAGTGGGATGTTTTGATTCGAGATGAGGCACAGAATCATACATTGCAGGAGGCATATATTGATTTTCTCAGAGGAATGTTTAAAGGCACAGAACCTTCCAGATACATTGCGTTAGCATATTTGACGGGAATTTTACCGATTAAGAAATTAAAAACGCAGTCAGCGCTCAACAATTTTGAAGAGTTTACCATGCTCGATGCAGGACGGATGGCTCCTTACGTCGGGTTTACAGAAGAAGAAGTCCACGGACTGTGTGAACAATACGGATGCAGTTATGAACAGGTGAAATCCTGGTATGATGGCTATTTATTAGAGGATTATCAGGTATATAATCCGAAGGCCGTTGTCAGTGTTATGTTAAATGGAAAGTATAAAAGTTATTGGTCAAATACCGGAAGCTATGAGGCAATTGTGCCACTGATCAACATGGATTTTGATGGCTTGAAATCTGCAATTATCGAGATGTTGTCGGGCGCATCCGTAGAAGTGGATGTGACATCCTTTCAGAATGATACGGTAAGTTTTGCAAATCGGGATGATGTGCTTACGTACCTGATTCATTTGGGATATCTGGCTTATGATCAGGACAGCCGGCATGTTTTTATTCCGAATGAAGAAATCCGGCACGAGTTAAATCATGCAGTGAAACGTACCAGGTGGAATGAGATGGTGACATTTCAAAAAGAATCGTCAGCGTTATTAGATGCAACGCTGGAAAAAGATGGAATGGAGGTTGCAAAGGGGATTGAGAAAATTCATACCGGGTATTCTTCAACGATTATGTACCATGATGAAAATTCGCTCAGCAGTGTACTTACGATCGCATACTTAAGTTCCATGCAGTATTATTTTAAACCCATCCGGGAATTGCCGACCGGCCGTGGTTTTGCGGATTTTGTTTATATTCCAAAACCGGAATATAAAGCTGATTATCCGGCACTGGTTGTGGAACTGAAATGGAATAAAACTGCGGATACCGCCTTACAACAGATAAAAGACAGAAAGTATCCGCAATCGTTAGAGCCATATACAGGAAATATTCTGCTCGTAGGAATCAATTATGATAAGAAGACGAAAGAACATTCCTGTGTGATTGAAAATGATAAAAAGCAATAAGCGTTAAGCTCCGTCTTTTTGCAGGATTGAAACAAATCCCGCAACAAAACTAAACAGAACAGGAAGAAACCAATGGAAGAAAAAATCATGCATCTTCTGATCACGGAAGACGATATGGCACTCGCACAGGGACTGCAGCGCGCATTACAGGAGAAAAACCGGCAGGTGCTATGCTGTAAAAATATACAGGAGACCAGACAGCATCTGCATCAGAACCAGACAGATCTGCTGATTCTCGATGTAAATCTGCCGGATGGAAGCGGTTTTGATCTGCTGCAGGAGATCCGCAGAACCTCGGATCTTCCGGTGATCTTACTTACGGCAAACGATCTGGAAATGGATATTGTAAGCGGACTGGAGCAGGGAGCAAATGATTACATCACAAAGCCGTTCAGTCTGGCGGTACTCCGGGCGCGGGTAAACACCCAGCTTCGGAACCGGACGGTGCAGATGCAGAAAGAAAACACACAAAACACACAGATCTGGGAGGGCAGTATCTGGAAGTTTGATTTTACAAATATGCGTTTTACCGTAAGCGGACAGGAAGTGGAGTTAAGTAAAACCGAGCAGAAACTTCTGGCACTTCTTGTGCAGCATGCGGGGATGACCGTGCCGCGGGAAACTTTGATGGATCGCATCTGGACCGATGGCGCGGTGTACGTGGATGAAAACGCGCTTTCGGTTGCCATCAAGCGGCTGCGGGATAAATTACAGGCAAAGGAGCAGATCCGGACCGTGTATGGGATCGGATATGTATGGGAAGTATGATCGGATATTTTGTAATTATATTGCTTGCGGCAGGGAGTGTGCTTGCAGCAGCACTTTTCTTCAGACACCGGCAGAAACAGGTGATGGATGGACTTTCCGATATGCTTGAGGCGGCGATAAACGGCACCTTTTCCGAGACCACATTTGATGAGTCGCGGCAGTCGTCGCTGGAAAACCGTCTGGCGCAGTATCTGGCGGCATCGGAACTTTCGGTGCGAAGCATAGACGTGGAGAGGGAAAAAATCAAGGAACTGATTGCAGATATTTCCCATCAGACGCGGACGCCGCTTTCGAATATTTTATTGTATACGGAACTGCTGGAGGAAGAACCGCTGGGGGAAGCAGCACAGGATTCCGTAAAAAAGCTGCGGCAGCAGAGTGAAAAATTACAGTTTTTAATGGATGCGCTTGTCAAACTTTCAAGGCTTGAGACAGGCGTTTTTGTGTTGCATCCAATCCGGCAGCCGCTGACAGAACTGGTCGTAGACGGTATGGAAAGTTACCGGGAAAAAGCAGCCGCCAAAGGACTTGCGATTGCGTTTTCCGGGACGAAAAAAGCAGAGAAAGACGCACCGGTTTATGCGTACTTTGATAAGAAATGGTCCATGGAAGCACTGGGAAATATTCTCGATAATGCGATCAAATATACGAACACAGGAGGGATTACCATAAAACTCTGTTCCTATGAACTGTTTGCCTGCGTGGAAGTGACGGATACGGGAATCGGCATCGGTGAGGAGGAGCATGCGGCGGTATTTGGGCGTTTTTACCGGGAAAACGCGGTTGCCGAAAAGAGCGGTGTGGGGATCGGACTGTATCTGGCACGTTCTATCATGCAGCAGCAGGGCGGATATATCCGGCTTTCGTCCGTGCCGGGGGAAGGCTCAACGTTTGGGCTGTATTTTCCAACGGCAATTGTGTCAAAACTGTAAGAATCTTTTGTTTCCGGGACAGATTCTCGAAAGAATTCTGTGCGACAATCTTAAAAGAAGGCAGGAAATGCCAAATCAGGAGCAAAAGGAGATTACAGGATGGTCATTTTGGAAACCAGAGATTTGAAAAAACAGTATGGCACGGGGGAGACCGCCGTGCACGCGCTGGCGGGGGTAAACCTGTCGGTGGAAAACGGAGAATTTGTCGCGGTGGTAGGAACCTCCGGATCGGGAAAATCGACGCTTTTACATATGCTTGGCGGACTCGACCGGGCAACATCCGGCAAAGTCTATGTGGACGGCAAAGACATCTTTGCATTAAAGGATGAAGAACTGACGATTTTCCGCAGAAGAAAAATCGGATTTGTCTTTCAGTCCTTTAATTTAGTTCCGGTGCTGTCTGTCTATGAAAACATTGTGCTGCCGCTGCAGCTTGACGGAAAAACCGTGGACAATGCATTTATCGGGGAGATTGCAGAGGCACTCGGACTGAAAGAAAAATTAAACGTGCTGCCAAACCAGCTTTCGGGAGGACAGCAGCAGCGCGTGGCGATCGCGCGGGCACTCGCAGCCAAACCGGCGATTTTATTAGCAGATGAACCGACCGGAAATCTCGACAGCCGTACCTCACAGGATGTGATGGGGCTGCTCAAAACAACCAGCACCAAATTTGCGCAGACCATTGTGATGATCACACACAACGAGGAGATCGCACAGCTTGCAGACCGGATCATTCGTATCGAGGATGGACGGATTGTGACCGGGAAAGCAGGTGAGGCATTATGATGCAGGTAAAAAACCGTGCCTGTGTGCGTACCGTTGCCGTGCGCAGTCTGCGGGCTTTTAAAATGAGAAATCGGATCGCTGTGATTGCAATTATGCTGACCACGATGCTGTTTACCGCGCTGTTTACGATTGCAATTTCCATCAATGATTCGTTCCAGCAGTCCAACTTTCTTATGGCCGGAGGCGATGCGCACGGGTCTTTTAAGAAACTGACGGAAGAACAGATGGAAACCTTAAAAAAAGATCCGCTCATTCGGGAGACAGGTGCGCGGTTGTTTTTAGGAATGGGAACCGGGGATGCGTTTCGCAAGACACAGGTGGAAGTCAGCTATATGGATGCGCATGAAGTAAAACATTATTTTTGCACACCAACGCACGGACACCGTCCCAAAGAGGGAAGCAATGAGGCGATGACAGATACCCGGGTGTTAAAACTGTTAGGAGTACAGCCAAAAATCGGCACCAAATTTACCGTGACGTATCAGATCGGAGGAGGTCAGTCAGAACCGAAAACGGTGACGCAGGAGTTTGTTCTCTCCGGCTGGTGGGATTACAACGGAGTTTCCCAGGCAAGCAATGTGATCGTGCCGGAAAGTTATGTGAAAAAGACATTGCAGCATGTGGATATCGGGGAGGATGAAGAGAGTGGAAAATGGTCACTTGACGTTATGTTTGGGAATGCACTTCATATCGAAAAAGATATGCGGCAGGTGATCAGAGACTGTGGATTTCAGTCAGAAGATGCTTCCAGACCGGGCTATATTGCATTTGGTGTAAACTGGGGATATACCGGTGCGCAGTCGAGCAGCAATCTGAATCTGGAAAGCATTGCAGCCATTGTGGCATTGCTTGTGCTCATTGTATTTACCGGCTATCTGGTCATTTACAATGTGTTTCAGATTTCCGTCACCAACGATATCCGTTTCTACGGACTGTTAAAAACGATCGGCATGACCGGGCGGCAGCTCAAGCGGATCATCCGGCTGCAGGCAGTCCTTTTATCAGGCATTGGAATCCCAGCGGGACTTCTTCTGGGATTTGGAATCGGCGTGGGACTGGCACCGGCTGTCATGGCACAGACGAGTTACACGACAGCGGTTATAAAATTGCATGCGTGGGTATTTGTGGGAGCAGCACTTTTTTCACTGGTCACCGTATTTTTATCCTGCAATAAGCCGGGGCGGATCGCTGCAAAGGTATCCCCGGTCGAAGCGGTGCGCTATACGGAGGCAGACTGTGGCCGAAAAAAAGCAAAAACCGCAAAAAAGCCGGCGTCTTTGGGGCGTATGGCATGGGCAAATGTGGGACGAAACCGGAAGAAAACGGTTCTTGTTGTCATTTCCCTCTCCCTTGCGGTTGTTCTTTTAAATCTGACCGTTATGTTTGTAAACGGATTTGATATGGATCTGTATTTGAAACACTTCTGTGTGAGCGATTTTGTGTTTGCCAATGCGGATTATTTTAACGTGCAGAAACGATTTCGTTTTTCCGATGAAGCGGTGGAAGATTCTGCAATGCAGACCGTGCTCGCGCAAAATGGCATCAAAGAGAGTGGGTGTGTCTACGGGCAGACAACCTGGGTTTTGGAAAAAATAAAGAAAAAAGATATGCTGGCGTATTTTACATCCATGGGACATACCATGACAAAAGAGCAGGAAAAGGGTTATTTCAATTGGAAGGAACAGGCAGATGATGGCAGTTATTATGACGATATTCAGTTGTATGGAATGGATGCATTCCCGCTTCAGAAAGTAAAGGTGCTCAAAGGCGATGTCGCGTCACTGGATCAGGAGAATGCCATTGCGGCAGTCTATATGCAGGATGATTATGACAAAAAAGTTGATCACAGTAACTGGGCCGGGGTGGGCGATCAGGTGACACTCAGGTATGTAAACAGTTGGAAATATTTTAATGCAGAGACTGGAAAAGAGATCCCGGAGGAAGAGATTGACAGCTACGAAGGTGCATGTGACGTGGAAGCAGATGATTATACACAAAAAACCTATACGGTGGTGGCGGAGATTCTGGTGCCTTCCGCGATGAGCTGCCGGTATTATGGATCACCGCAGTTTGTGCTTGGAAGCGATACGTTTATCAAAGATACCGGGACAAAAGATGTCATGCATATGATGTTTGATATGAAAAACAATCAGAGTGCAAGAGCAATGGAAAGTTTTTTGAAAAATTATACGGAACAGGTCGAGCCGCTGTACAGCTATGAATCGAAATTTTCCTACGAAAAAGAGTTTGATTCGTTCCGTGGGATGTTTCTGCTGCTTGGAGGTGTTCTCTCCGGTGTGATTGCCGTGGTCGGAACATTAAATTTCCTGAATGCCATCCTCACGGGGATGATTGCAAGGCGCAGGGAGTTTGCTGTGCTGCAGTCGGTTGGCATGACCAGACGCCAGTTGAAGCGGATGCTTGTGTATGAGGGACTGTTGTATACGTTTGCGGCGATTGTCATTTCGCTTATTCTTGTTGTGGCATCTGAGCCGTTTATGGGAAAGATGATTGAAAAAATGTTCTGGTTTTTCCGGTTTCAGTATACCATCGGTCCGGTCGTGCTTGCGGCACTGATCTTTACCGTGATCGGCGCGGGGGTTCCGCTTGTGGTCTATTGTGTGGTTGGAAAGCAGACGATTGTGGAGCGGCTGAGGGAGACGGAGTAAAAAAGAATAACAAAACATTTCCGAATAAAGCCTGAATCCATGTGGCATAAGAAGCAATTCATTCGGTTACTTTGCTTTTCAGGACAGATGTGATATCTGCCGAAAGCGTTGCTGAATGTTCCACAAACAGAGCAATAAAAATAAATATTTCTTTAATTTTGAAACCATACTATTTACATAAATGAAACCGTAAGGTAATCTTAAAAAATATGTAAAATATGCGGATCATAAGAAAGAGGTTTATGGATGAGGAAGAAACGGATCACAGTTATAATTGGCAGGATGTTTTGTGGCGGAGCGTTTAATCTATGGAACAGGCAGAATAAAACCAAAACGGCAATGAAATTATCAGCTGTTGTTATGCTCTTGTGCCTGATGCTGGGGGCATGTGCACAGAAACAGAAGATACCGGCTGCAACTTATATGGGAGGAAACCATACCATTACAGAAATTTGCAAAGAACTGGATACCGCGGGAGCTTCCCATGTAGATACATTCCGGGAATGGGTAACTGATTTTGCGGATTCGGCCGGGAAGAATGCAAAGCTTGAGGATGTCTGGTCTGATCCGGAAAACATGAAAGCAGATATCGGCAAATGTATGGATGGCTGGGAACAGAATCATGATTACTCCGACACGGACTGCAGAATGACAGCCTTTCTCTTACTGGATGGTCTGCTTCACGCAGAATCAACGGAAGACAATTATGAAGGTACTTATCTAATGTTTGATACAGAAGCAATAGATAATGTGGAAAGGTATGAAACCATAAAAGAGAACCGGGATATGTTTACCACACTCTATGGAGAAAAGAGTGTTGCAGATAAAAAACATCCGGAAACAGCATTTTCGGATAGTTGGAAACATTATGGATTTCAAATAGACAGTGACAGGATATCGCTCCTTAGTATCGTGATATATGACCCGTATTCGGATGTTACTTTCGTGGGTCATACAGGTATCCTGATAAAGGACAGGGACGATTACTTATTTGTAGAAAAGATTGCATTTGAACAGCCATATCAGGCAACAAAGGTGAAGACGGTGGATGAATTGCTCAATATTCTGTCATTGAGACCGGAATATTTCGGAGAAGAGGGAGAAGCCGGACCGTTTGTTTATAATAATGGGGAATATATTGGAACATTAAAGGCGAAGGCATAGTAGCAAAAAACATTTGACATACTGGAAATATTCCCTTATAATCGTTCTAAAAAGAACGATGAAGGGGGAAGAGAAGATGTACTTCTGGGATAAGCATAAAACAATTACAAATTATTATGAATTGCTTTCCGGAGAGGTATGTGACCGGTATGGGCTGACACAGATGGAATACGATATACTTATGTTCCTTCATAATAATCCACATCACAATACCGCAGCAGAAATAGTAAAGGTTAGAAAATCAACGAAATCCCATGTTTCAACTTCGTTGAAAAAATTGGAAAATAAAGGACTGGTTGAAAGAATACAAAGTAAGGATAATAAAAAGCATATAGAGATTATTCTGCTGGATCGGGCGGAACTTATAGTGGCGGCAGGAATTAACGCACAGAAACAGTTTGCAGGAAATGTTTTGAGCGGATTGACAGAAGAAGAAAAGCACATGTGTATCCAGATATTTGACCGGATCTGCAATAATGCGGAAGAACATTTAAGGGAATACAAGGAAAAAACGAATGAAAACGAATCCCTGGATATGAAGAGTACCGGGAATCATTTGTTTTACAGTCAATTGATGGAAAAGGAGCAGGATTAAAAGGATGGAAGGGAACAATTACAAACCACAGATTCCGGATGTGATGGAAGCAATCTTTGATGCTGCGTATCTGATTTTCGATTTAGTTGCCGCAATTTTATTTTTTACATTTTCAAAAGGAAATATCTTATTTGTACTTTATGGAATATTAACATTGACACTTTGCGGAGGGGATGCTTTTCATCTGGTGCCAAGAATTATAAGGGCAGTGCGTGGAAGCGATGAGAAGATAAAGAGGCAGCTGGGAATTGGATTGCAGGTATCGTCTGTTACAATGACGGTGTTTTATATTATTTTAATGTATGTCTGGAAATTTACATTTCCGGAAATGATAATACCGACAATAGTGGAAGCGGTCGTGTGGATATCAGCGGTTGTCAGAATTGTGATATGCATGTTCCCACAGAACAATTGGTGTACAGATGAAGGAAATATGAAATTATCAATTGCCAGAAATGCTGTCTTTGCGGTGACGGGGATCGGAGTGATTATTCTGTATATCATTTCCGGGAATGCGAATGGGTATGGTATGACAAGAATGGTTGCAGCGATCATTCTTTCTTTTGGCTGTTATCTGCCGGTTACTTTATTCAGTAAAACGAAACCAAAGGTGGGATTATTAATGATTCCAAAAACCTGTGCATATATGTGGATGATTGCAATGGGACTACAACTGTTATTTTAAAAACGAAAATATTATAGAGGCAGGGTATTATAATGAAAATGGAAAAATTTGTAAAGCTTATGACGGGACATTTTGATAACAGAGAACAATTTACAGAAATGAAATCTGCAGGAAAATTATTTCCGTATGCCAGACATGTGAATACAGTCTGTAATGATAAGATAAATAATATTCCGGAAAATTTTACCGGAATATTTATGGTAGAAGAAAGTTATTATGAGACGGATGGAAAATGCCATGCATCACCGCATTTATTTCTTGTTACGGATTGTGACGGTGGAATTATGCTTTCTTCCTACGAAATTCCGGCAGGAGAAGACAAAAATACGTTTTCTTATGCTTCCATGAAGAACGTAGAATATAGTGACCTGAAAAGATCTGAGAAGTTTACCCCGGCATTGTATCAGGAAAAGGATGGTGTCTGGGAAGGGGGAAGTGTGAGTCAGTTTACCCCTGTGATGACATTCCGGTTATGGGAGAGATTCTCGGAGACATGTCTGGAGGTGTCAGAAAGTATGGAAGTGAATGGAAAGAAAACTTTCGGATATGATGTGCCGGTCATTTATAAAAGGGAACGATGTGCCTGACACCAGTTCCGTGGGAAGCATAGATGCTGAAACGGTAGCGCTTGCACGATCAATTAAATAAGCACTAGATAAAAGAGTCATCCATCTGGATGGCTCTTTTATTGATCCTGATATCTGCGCGGATTTCAGCAGACAGCTCATATTGTGAATTTTATGAAATTTGAAAATTCTGGAATTTCTGGAATTTCTTTACGCAAGAAACGGAAGAATTAAGAATGGCAGTATCAAGATTTTTTGTTATACTGTGTTATAGAAAAAGGAAACACAAAAGAATCTGATAGATACAGAGCCTTGCAGCTACCTTTGCGGATATATTTCTGTATATCCATTATTCTGAGTTTTCTCAGCTCAGACTGGACGAAAAACTTACGGAACAACAGGTAAAATTATGGAATGATCCTTTGACAGGTGTTTGCAGCCGTTTTGCTTATCTTGAGACCATTAATGCCTATAAAAATTGTCCTCCGGATCATTTGACCGTTTTTTTGATGGATATTAATGGGTTAAAAGCAGTGAGTGATTCCATGGGACATGAGGCGGGAGATGAGCTGATTTGTGGAGCGGCTGAGTGTATCGAAGCTTCTATCGGAAGAAAAGGACAGACATTCCGCATTGGTGGTGATGAATTTGTTGTATTTGCCGGCATGACACAAAAACAGGTTGAGTCAACCCTGCTCGAATTAAAGCATACAACAGAGAAGTAGTCTGGGACAAAGGTTGACAGAGTGAGTATCTCTGTTGGATATGCTCTTACGGAAGACCATAAAGAATTTTCTATTGAGGAGCTTGTGTATCATTAAGACAACAGGGAAACAAATTCCACACGCTGATCCATCCAGTTCCCGATAATTGCAATTCCTTTTCCCATGGTAAAAGCTGCAACAATGGTTCCGATGCCAAGTCCCATGATATGTCCGAGACAGAAGAACGTCATACATGCGGTAATAACCAGACAGGTTACATCAAAACCGATTTTGATGCGGGCATAGGGAACCTTTGTGATGTCTGCGGCTTCCCGCGGAAACAGATCGGTTGGGATGATCGGTAGTTTGCAGCGGTTTGACAGCGCAATTCCAAAACAGATGATAAGATAACTCAATACAAAGTAGAGGATGCGAAGTGGTATATTCAGCGGCAGCCGCGTAATCCACAGTTCATGCAGATCCATCATCTCTCCAAACGCAAACCCTACAACAAAACTAAATAAATAGGATGGGACAAATTTTTTTCGCATAATCATTAGAATGCAGATCAAAAGTCCCTGAAACAGGTAAGTCCAGGTGCCGAGTGTCAGTTTCGGGAAAACCTGTTGAAACGCATACGGCACGCTTGAAATGGCGGAGATTCCGGAGCCGGACTGAAGCATCAGAAGGACACCGAGGCTGTTAATGATAACGGCAAGGATAAGTGCTGCCTCACCACGTAAGATTTTTTTCTGTTGTTTCATGATAATAGTGCTCTTTTCCGATAGATTTTGTGTGCATTGCACACGGTTGCGATTATAGTCCTTTTTTCACAGATTTTCAAGTGTGGGTTATGTAATGGATGCATTTCCAGTGCAGAAGGTAACCGATTGTGGAGAGATTGCGTGAAACAGAATAAATTCTGATAAAATTTCTTGCAAAGTAGGTTTCCTTGTGGTATATGGTATTAAAACGGTTAAACTATGGAAACAGAAACGAAGAAAAGAGGGCAATCACAATGTGTACAGCAGCAACATACAAGACAACGGATTTTTATTTTGGACGTACCCTGGATTATGAATTTTCCTATGGGGATGAAGTGGCAGTCCTGCCACGGAATTATGCGCTTACCTTCCGGCATATGGGTGTATTAAAAGCGCATTATGCGATCATCGGTATGGCATATGTAGTGGGCGATTATCCACTGTATTATGATGGAATCAATGAAAAAGGACTGGGTATGGCAGGGCTTAATTTTGTCGGCAATGCCGTGTATCAGAAAATTGAAGAAGGGCGGGAAAACATCGCACAGTTTGAATTTATCCCATGGATTTTAGCACAGTGCGCTTCGGTTTGTGAAGCAAGAGAAAAGCTGGAGAAGATGAATCTGGTAGGAACACAGTTCAGTGAGCAGCTTCCGGCGGCACAATTACACTGGATGATTGCGGATGAAAAGGAATGTATTGTAGTAGAATGTATGGCGGATGGATTGCATATATATGACAATCCGGCGGGAGTTTTGACGAACAATCCGCCATTTCCGCAACAGATGTTTTTGTTGAATCAGTATATGCATCTGTCACCGAAGCAGCCGGTCAATGCGTTTTCCAAGCAGCTTCCTCTGGAGCAGTACAGCCGCGGCATGGGAGCACTGGGCTTGCCGGGGGATTTGTCTTCTGCTTCACGGTTTGCCCGTGTGGCATTCACCCGGCTGCATGCGATGTCGGGTGAATCCGAAAAAGAGAGTATCAGTCAGTTTTTTCATATTTTAGGTTCGGTGGATCAGCAGCGTGGCTGCTGTGAGGTGGCAGATGGCAAATATGAGATTACGTTGTATACTTCCTGCTGTAATGCAACAAAGGGTATTTATTACTATACGACATATGAAAATCATCAGATTACTGCTGTGGATATGCATCGGGAGAATCTCGATGGGGAAACGCTGGTGCATTACCCAATTGTGACAGGAGAACATATTTTGTGGCAGAATTAAAAGGGTGACATACACGAGGAGATGGAAAGGGAAGTTTGAAATGAAATATATTCCGTTAATCATAATATTACTTCTGATTCTGGCAATTTTGGTTTTGATTTTTTACGGAGTGTACCGTGTGAAACGTTTATCCAGACAATTGTTTGGCACAGATGATATTTTGCAGGGCGTAAAAAAAGCGCAGGAAGATCTGTCAACAACACCGCGTTCGGTATCGGCAATGACAAGAATTGCCCTGCCGCAGATCGTTTCCGATTTTCCGGATTTTGAGTACAATGAAATGAAGCAGCGTGCAGAAAATGCCCTGATGCAGTATTTCGAGGCAGTAACGGCACAGGATGTAACAATTTTACAGGAAGGAAATGAAGATTTGAAAGAACAGCTTCGTTCGCAGATTCGCGCATTGGTCTCACAGGAAAAATGGGAACATTTTACGCAGGTAAAGATTCATCAGACGGAGATCGCCCGGTATCGGAAAGAAGCTGGCCGTTGCATCGTGACATTCCAGTCGGCGGTGGAAAGTTTTCATTATGTGACAGATGCAGCACATGCCGTGGTGCGGGGATCGGATCATATCTTAGAGCAGAGCCGCTATAATGTTGATCTGGTTTATATTCAAAATCGTGACCTTGCCAAAGGAAATACCGATGGAGCGCTTGGAGTCACATGTCCGAATTGTGGAGCACCGATCACGAATCTCGGAGCTAAATTCTGTGAGTATTGTGGCGCCGGTGTTATGGAGTTAAATGTACACGCATGGTCTTTTGAAAATATTGAGGAAGCATAACTGTTTTGTATTTATTTGCAAGCATAGGTGAAATTGTTTTTAGTCTGCTTGCGTTTGCTGTGATATTGTGTTAAAGTACATATTGTTCTGAATATGAGAACCAGAGAGTGATGACAGAAGTCACACGAAGGGGTACACCACCGCGGGTGTAGCTTTCTTTGTGTGGCTTTTTTTGTTGCAATAATAAGTGATTGCGAAACTTTTTCCAGATTCTTCCGCAATCGCCTAAATAATTTCAAAATAAAAAGGAGGTCTTACATGGTACATATCAATGGAAAAGACATAGATGTGGCAGGGCAGTCCCTGATGGATTTCTTAAATGCAAATGATTATGAGATGGGTACGTTTGTTGTGGAATGCAATGAAGAGATTATTCATAAAGAGGATTATAAAACATATATCCTCAGGGATGGTGATGTTATAGAAGTTGTCCAGTTTATGGGGGGTGGCTGCGGTACATCTCTGATGTATCGCCCCATCGTCAGGCGATTCGCATTTTTTCACACGTTGTTTCTATCTTTGATAGACCATATTGTTTGTACAGTGACTTGTCGTCAGTTTCCTAACTTGACATTCGCTCCACGGAAAACCTGCCACATAGGCAGCAACCTCACGTTTCACAGCTATCATGCCACAGCAATTGATATTATACATGGTCTTTCCCAAAAAAGCAAGAACTTTTTTTATTTTTTCTTTTACGTTTTTTCGCCCCAAAATTTAATGATTGATTATTTTTTCTATTTTTCATATAATGTTACTGTTTTATACAGATGGAAATCAGGAGGATATGATATATGTGGTTAGCAGATCAATGGAATGACTATGAAGTGATCGATTGTTCAAAAGGTGAAAAGCTCGAACGCTGGGGAGATTATCTTCTCGTCCGCCCAGATCCCCAGGTAATCTGGGATACCCCGAAAAAGGAAACAGGATGGCACAAAATGAACGGCCACTACCACCGCAGTTCCAAAGGAGGTGGAGAATGGGAATTTTTCCAGCTTCCAAAAGAATGGACCATTCAATATTCCCTGCCTATTAATAAGAAGTTAACGTTTCATTTAAAACCTTTCAGTTTTAAACATACCGGATTATTTCCGGAACAGGCTGCCAACTGGAACTGGTTTTCCCAGCTCATTGCAGACGCCGTTTCCAAAGGACGTCAGGTTAAGGTTCTTAATCTTTTCGCCTATACCGGTGGGGCAACACTTGCGGCCGCTGCGGCAGGTGCAAGCGTAACCCATGTAGATGCATCCAAAGGTATGGTCACCTGGGCAAAAGAAAATGCAATTTCTTCCGGTCTGAAAGATGCCCCGATCCGGTGGCTGGTCGATGACTGTGTCAAATTTGTAGAGCGGGAAATCCGTCGTGGGAACCATTATGATGCCATTATCATGGACCCGCCGTCTTACGGTCGCGGACCAAAAGGGGAAATCTGGAAAATAGAAGAGAGCGTTTATCCGCTCATCCAGCTCTGCAGCCAGATTTTAACGGACAATCCGCTCTTCTTCCTGATTAACTCATATACCACCGGTCTGCAGCCGGCAGTTCTTTCCTATATGATAAGCACGGTGCTTGGCACCGCCAATGGTACAGTCACCGCCAGCGAGATCGGTCTTCCGGTTTCCTCCAACGGACTGGTTCTTCCATGTGGTGCCAGTGGGCGCTACGAAGCTACCGGGATTTAACCAATCCCTTTTCTTTCCACTTTCCGCTCTTCCAGCGAAGGTACATGCCAACGGCACGGACGCATTCATCACCAGTCATACCGATGTATGCGCCCACGGCCAGAAGGCCCAGACGGATTCCAAACAGATACGTTCCCCCAACTGAACACAAAATCATAAAGCAGGCACCCATCACTACCGGGAATACGGCATCCCCACTTGTCTTTAATGCCTGTCCGTACACCAGATTGGTTACACGGCCTATCTCAAGTACGATGTCAATTGCCAGAAGTTTACCGACAAGCGACACCATCTGCGGATCTTTGGAAAACAGCTGCATAATCCAGCCGGAACAAAGCGTAAACACCGTCTCCAGAATAACTGCAACAATCACTCCGATCACCGCTGCTTTTTTCGTTCCACGGTCACACGCATCATACTCTTTCGCACCGATATGCCATCCCGTCATAATTGCATTTGCCTGTGCAAGTGCCGCACCTACACAATAGGAAAAATTTGTGATCTGCATTGTGTAGGAACGCGCTGTCACATTAAGCCCCTGCGCATCCATCTGATTCAGGAAACGGATCACCAGTGTCATGGAAACGTTATAGATCGCGGTCTCACATGCAGATGGAAGCCCGATACGGATGATCTGTCCCATCACTGCCCGGTTGCTCTCTCTCTCCGGATGCTGTTTTGCTTTCACCAAAACAGCACCAAGCAGTACAACAATCACCAGATTGATGATGCGTGAGATCACCGTAGCGGTAGCAACACCCGCCACCCCTTTGTGCAGTACAAACAGGAAAAATGCATTCAGGCAAAAATTAATAACATTACCGATAATTGATGCATACAACGGTTCTTTCGAAAACCCAAACGCTCGAAGATAACTCGAACAGATCGGAATCAGTGCATTTAAAATACAAAATCCGCCCACGATCTGCAGATAAGTTTTCGCCGGCTGCATCAGTGCATCTGCCACACCGACCCCAGAGAGAATGGTCCCTGCACCGAGTGATAAGAACAGAGACATTATTACGCCAAGCACTGCATTAAATGCCAGTCCAAGCTGTCTGGCCTGATATGCCACCCCCGGTCTGCCTGCCCCGATATTCTGCGTCATGACGGCCACCATTCCGGAGGAAATCACAGAAAACATAATAATAAAAATCCCTATATATGTATTCGCAGTTCCCACCGCCCCTACCGCCTGATCATTTACAGACGAAAGCATCAGGGTATCAACCATTCCCGAAAGCATATACAAAAGTGTTTCCAGACAAATGGGAATAAAAAGCTGCGTTAAATTTTTTCTCCTCTGTTCCATTTATGGTATCTCCTTTCTTTCGTATTCATTTTATGCCCTTTTTTCAAAAAATGCTTGCATTTTATCGCCTTATAATTGCATTATTTCTACTTTTCCATTATAATTTAGGAAACTGACAGAAGGAGGGACTTCATGTATCCGGAACTCAAGGAAAACCGTCCGCACGGCACAGACAATTACCCCTATACACAATATCACATGCACAATATTTTCCATGCTTTTCAGATTCCCGTACACTGGCACGATGAGCTTGAAGTTATTTACACGAAAAAAGGACCTTTAAACCTCCTGATTGACGGGAAAGAATATACTGCCGAGGACGGTTCGGTCTATTTTGTTGCTCCGGGGCAGCTTCATCTGATGGGATCGGCAGCCGGGGATGTCGACTACTACACCCTCCTGTTTCCTCTCGAATTTATTTCGTTTCAGTCGGATGATTCTTTGGAACGGGAACTTTTCTTTCCCCTGCGGAACCACACTCTCTCCTTTCCCTGTAAACTTCCAGAGGATCACGACACAGCAGCAAAGGCATCCGTTCTGCTTGATCAGATCATCAACGCCAACTCTGACCGTATTGCTGCGAACCAAAAAAACGGATACCAAAACCAGCTTGGCACCCGCATTCTTCTCCTGAAACTTGTGCTTCTTATGGCAGAACAGGATCTGTTTTATCCCAGCCATACCAAAAGCACCAGCAGTCTCCAGAAAGAGTTGTTATCTTATATTCAGCAAAATTACTGTTTTCGCATTTCTCTGCACGATCTCGCCGGACATTTCCATATGTCCGAAAAATATATCTCCCGGTATTTCCGGGAACATTTCCAGCTTACGCTCTCGCAGTATATCACGTACCTGCGGTTATCCCACGCAAAGCATCTGCTGGAAACCACAAGTCTCTCCATCACAGAGACAGCACTGCAGAGTGGCTTTCCAAATGTAAGCTATTTTATCCGGACATTTAAAAATACTTTTCATGTCCCGCCTCTGCAATACCGCAATTCAATCCGCTAGAGGATACGCTTCTTTCGCAAAAGAAGCAGGATAATCACACAAATGATCACCATAATTCCGATGATAATAGCAAATCCGTGCGCAGTATTGGCAAACGGGACCCAGTGCTCGTTGACATTCATACCGTAAATTCCGGAAATAACCGTAGGAATCGCCATAACCAGCGTGATGACTGTCAGCGATTTCATGATGGAATTCATCCGATTATCGATGACCGATGACAACAATTCTCTGGTACCGTTTATGATGTCACGGTAAATACTTGTCATCTCAATTGCCTGCTGGTTCTCTACGATTACATCCCCGAGCAGTTCCTTATCCTCCGGATACTGCTCCAGCCGCTTGTATCTTGTCAGGCGGTCAAGCACTACTCCGTTGGCACGAAGAGATGTCGCAAAGTAGACCAGTGTCGATTCCAGTTCATGCAGCGCAATCAGATCCACTTCCTCCGTATCATCCCCGACACGTTCCTCGATCTCCGTACGCATCTTGTCGATGATACGAAGATCACTCTGATAAAGCACTGCAATCCGGTACAGGATCTGATAGACAAAACGAAGCTTTTTTTTCGTGCTGAATTCCCGGACACGGTTATTCAAAAACGCCTGAAGAACCGGTGTATCCTCCGTACAGACTGTAACGATCTCCCCCGATGTAATCAGAATACCAAGCGGTATGGTCGTATACGATTCTTTTTCATGACGGATCTCGATCGACGGGATATCGACCAGAATGAGAGTATAACCATCCTGTAGTTCGATACGGGAACTCTCCTCTTCATCGAGTGCGGCCAGCACATCTTCAACATCCATATCCAGAGCATCCGCGACCATCTGTCCCTCCGCGACACTGGGGTTTACCATCTGCACCCATACGCCATCCTGAATTGTCGGTTCTTCATGAATCTTTCGGTCATCTGTTCTGTAATATTTAACCACCGGATTCCCCTCCTTTCGTATCGTCTGTACGGAATTATTTACTGTAATGTATTATAGCACTCTGTATAACTTTCCTACCAGACTTTTATTGCGAATCATGGAAAGATTATTCAAAAACAGCACATCATTCACTTTCTTGTCCTGTGCAAGTTTACTGATACTTCCTGTCCAATAACGGTAATCCACGACATACACCGTCTGATAATGATCAACCAGAAATGGAATAAATGCATTTCCGAACGATTCTTTTACAACAATGCAGGAACTTCCATCCGACAGATCCTTGTTCTCAATTTCCGTGTATGGATTATCACTTGCAATAAACGTACTGTATTTCAGTCCCGCATTGTAATTCGAAACATCATAAATTACCGGCCAGTCATATTTTTTGCCATCCGATGCCGTCACATGGCATATGCTCTCAGCATTTGGGTAATATGCTGTCACAGTATCCGGATTCGCCTTCAGCTTTGCATCCGAAGTATCATTATAAAAAGATCCCAGAAATCCGTCAAAATCCTGTTTTTTACTATATGCATCCAGCGATTCCGGCGTAATCCCTTTTGCTTTACAGAATTCCGTATATGCGTAATAAGCACCAAGTGTCGTCCAATGATGATCCGTCCGAAAATATTCATACTCCGTCCGATGCTGCATAAGCACGTCATATACGTCCACGTTTTTTACATGTTTATCCATTTTTGCCTGGATCTTCTGCATGGCGTCATGCTGATCGGAAGACGAGATTTTGTCTTTCAGATTATCCGGAAATGTAATTCCCGAACTGAGGGGAATGACAAGATCATACACATCCGATTTTCCGGCCAGAGTATCCGCTACCTTATTTACACTTTTTGCATAATTGTCTGCTACTTTGTCCAGATATGTGTATAACTCATATGCTGTATCATCCACTGTCACAACGCTTTTGTAATCTTTTATTTTTCCATCCGAAGTGATGGACGGATATTTTGTTTCCTCTTCCACTTCCTGCGTGACATCCTGTGTGGAATCCTGTGTGCTTTTCTGTGTTGTGGTCTCTGTTTCTGTCTTATCTATTCCTTCTTCCTGCCTGTTCCCGCAACCCGAAAACACCGTTACGGCAAGTATGGCAGCAAAGATTATTTTACTTACTCTCTTATAAACCATTTATCTTACCTCTTTTCCATTTTAAATTCTTCCGACCAGTTTATACAGATTCCGGTCTGAAATAAAATTTGTAATATTATAGAGAACGAGTACATCTGTAATCTTATGTTCTTTCATATATTCCTCTATATTTCCATTATAATACCGTAAGTCAATCATAGTAATCTGTCCATAGTTTTCTGTTGCAAACGGCACAAAGGTGTTTGCAAACGAATCCTTGATGACGAGCAGATTGCGATCCTGATGTCTGGCATGGTCTGATACAATCTGTACCGTTCCGTAATTATCTCCGAAAAAGTATTTATATTTATCCTTTTGACTCAGCTGCGCTGTATCGTAACAGCTGTCCGTCTGTTTCTTTTCATCAATTGTCAGACTGCAGTCACTTCCGTATGCCTTCTGCTTCGTATCTCCATACGTCCAGATACTGTCATATGCCGAATCCGCATCCAGTATTTTGGAATACAGGCTTCCACGGAATTTTTTGGTTGCAACCTGTTTTTTCAGATCAGCCAGCGGCGTGCTCTCCATCCCGGTACTGTCACACCATGTTTCATAGGCAAGGTAAGCGCCCTCACTCGTCCAGTGATGATCCGTTTTGTAATAGATATAATCCTCATTATGGGAAAGTAGTTTTTCCCTCACATCTGTCACACGACAGTCCTTCATCTGTTTTTCAATTTGGTCAATATACTTTGCCTGATCAAACAGCCGTGCATGTGCCGGAAGTTTATCCTCCATTACCAGCCCGGATGATGGAACAAGCAGAAAAGATAACCGGTCCTTTTCTACATTTTCAGAAGCTTTTGCGAAAAAATCCTGCACCGCTTTTACATTGCGGGCAATCTGTTTTTCATCCACATCTTCCGGTGTGATTTTTTCAAAATCATAGCCGTCTTTTCCCACATAAGCCCCTCCGATATCTGTGTCTTTGCAGACTTTCTGAATTCCGGTTTTTACCGTGATCCATCCATCGCGAAAACAGATCTGATCCCTGAGATAATTTTCAAGACCATCCTGAAATTTTCCACTCAATATATTGTCAACCGTCAGTCTGGGCGGTTCCGCCAGATATCTGTTTTCGTTCGGTGAGAACTCACGATCTTTCATCAGCAGGCTTCCACCGGATACCAGCGCAAGAAACGCAACAAAAATGACAATCATTGTCACACTGATTTTTTTCAATGATCTATGCCTCCTAAAAACGGAAATATAAAAACGGATTGTAACTGTCTCCTACCAGAAATGCAAAGGACACCAGCAAAAACACAACCATGAGAACCGGCTTTGCTATGGTCCATCCTTTCGACGTTGCAATCGCATCGTAAACGGTAGCATCCTTTCCCTGCTTTAATCTGCGCATCCAGACACGGTAATCAATAGATGCCGCGATCAATGCCACCAGAAGTACCGCATTACTTCCAAGGAAATATAAGAAATCAGAATCCGCAACTGCCACATGTCCGATTCCAAACATTGTCTTTAAATATTCTCCCAGCTGGTGAATATCCGTCTGTGCAAAAATTGTCCATCCAATAACCACGAGAAACATGCTGTAAATATGCCCGATCCAATTTGGAAGTTTATCCAGCCATTTAAGCAGGAACAACTTTTCAATCATGAGAAGCACACCATAATACACACCCCAGAGTACAAAGTTCCAGTTTGCCCCGTGCCACAGACCGGTCAGCATCCATACAACCATAATATTAAACAGCTGCCGTACCAGACCCTTACGGTTTCCCCCAAGCGGAATGTATACATATTCACGGAACCAGGAACTTAGAGAAATATGCCAGCGTCTCCAGAATTCCGTAATTGTCTTTGACATGTACGGGAAATTAAAGTTTTCCAGGAAATAGAATCCAAACATTCTGCCCAGTCCGATCGCCATATCCGAATATCCCGAAAAATCAAAATAAATCTGAAAACTGTATGCAATTGCACCAAGCCATGCCGTAGCCACCGACATGTGATTCAACTGTGAAATGGAATCCCACAGACTTCCGATCTGATTTGCCAGAAGCACTTTCTTTGCCAGACCCACGGAAAAACGAAATGCTCCTTCGGAAAAATCTTCCAGCGTGACTTTTCTGTGCATGAGTTCTTTTTCCACCGTTTTATACTGCACAATCGGTCCTGCGATCAGCTGCGGAAACAGGGTTACATAGGTTGCAAATGTAAGGATGTTTTTCTGTGCTGCAACCTCCCCGCGATAAACATCAATCGTATAGGACATTGTCTGAAAGGTATAAAAAGAAATTCCAATCGGAAGTGCTATATGCAGCAGCGACAACCCTGCCCCTGTAATGGAATTGATACTCCCGATAACAAAATCCGTGTACTTAAAAAACCCGAGGATGGCAAGGTTTCCGCACAGATCAACGATCAGTGCGGCTTTTGCTTTCCCCGGACAGTTTTTGTTTTTAAAGTGCTCGATCAACCGCCCATTCGCATAATCAAATACAATCGAAAACAGCATGATTAATACATAGACCGGCTCTCCCCACGCATAAAAGACCAGACTAAAAACCAATAAAACAAGGTTTCTAAGCCTTGCCGGGCAGAGATAGTACAGCAATAATACGATCGGTAAAAACGCAAGTAAAAATACAAAACTACTAAAAACCATTTTATTTAAACGCCTTTTCTATAATTTCTTTTGCCTGATCCGAATCCCCGGACACACACAGAACCACATACTGATTTTTCTGCTCCAGCACCGCATTTCCAATCCGTTTTGTCTCTTCCGGCACATAATCCTGGAAAGAATCGGCCTGATCATCAAGATATTTCTGGACATCTTCCATGGTTTCTTTTGCCTGATTTGAATCTTTTGCGGTAAAAACACCTACCTCTTCTGCCGTAGAACCGCTTCCGGCATACATAACAGAATCAACATCTTCCGGTAAATCTACAAGCATTGAAATTTCATCCGCTGTCAGTTCCTTTAATGTATCATCATATTTAATCTCTGTTGCAAGCGATTTTGCAAGAGCCTGCGCATCAATTGTCTTTGCTTCCCCACCGCACCCTGCAAATAAAAGTACTCCTGCTGTCAGTACTGCCAGCAGTCCTGTCTTTTTCATCATCATATTTTCCGATCCTTTCTTTTTATACACCCTGATATTTCTCACTCTGTACACGAATCAGTTCTTCATCATCAAAATAATTGATTTTCATCGCCTGTTTTACTTCAGAAAGTGTCTGTGCTGCAACTTCACGCGCTGCATCACTTCCTTTTTTCAGAATTTCATATACTGCCGGAATGTCTTTCTCAAATTCTGCCCTTCGCGCACGAATCGGAGCCAGCTCTTCCTGAATGACGTTGTTCAGGAATTTTTTGATTTTTACATCTCCAAGACCGCCTCTGGTATAGTGTTCCTTTAATTCATCCAGATTATGATATTCCGGAAGATATTCTTCAAAATGTTCCGGTTTGCTGAAAGCATCCAGATAGGTAAATACACAGTTTCCTTCCAGATGTCCCGGATCAGATATCTGAATATGTGTTGGATCCGTGTACATACTCATAATCTTTTTTTTGACATCACTTTCCGTATCTGAAAGATAAATACAGTTCCCCAGGGATTTGCTCATCTTCTGTTTTCCATCAATTCCCGGCAGACGCATACATGCCTCATTCTCCGGAAGCAGCACATCCGGCTCCACCAGCACCTCATCATAAATAGAATTGAATTTACGGACAATCTCCCTTGTCTGCTCAATCATTGGAAGCTGATCTTCTCCCGCTGGTACAACCGTTGCCTTAAAAGCAGTAATATCTGCTGCCTGACTGATCGGATATGTAAAAAATCCGACCGGAATACTGGTCTCAAAATTGCGCATTTTAATTTCTGACTTAACAGTCGGATTCCGCTGCAGCCTGGAAACAGTTACCAGATTGGCATAGAAAAAAGTAAGCTCTGTCAATTCGGAAATCTGTGACTGGACAAACAATGTGGATTTTGCTGGATCCAGCCCCGCAGACAAATAATCCAGTGCCACCTCAATGATATTCTGACGCACCTTCTCCGGATTATCAAAATTGTCGGTCAGCGCCTGTGCATCCGCAATCATAATAAAAATCTTATCAAACTCTCCCGAATTCTGTAATTCCACTCTTCTTCGCAGAGATCCTACATAGTGTCCCACATGCAGTCTTCCTGTCGGGCGATCTCCGGTTAATATAATTTTTGCCATCTCTATGCCTCCTGATTTTTTTCAGTTACTATATATTTTCGTGTTATTTTTCTAATTTCATTCATACACTGTCAACTGTAGCAAATCCACGTTGCAATGTCAACGGATGTTGTGTTAAAATAAGAATGAATTAAGATATTAAACTTCGTCAATTTAAGGAGGTTTGTTTTTATGAACGAGAAAATATATAAAGCAATGGGATCATCAGCCGTATCAAGCCTCGTGATCGGAATCTGTGTACTTGCCACAGGAATCGCCGCAGGGGTTCTTCTTATTATAAACGGGTCCCGCTTACTAAAGCATAAATCAAAAATTTTATTATAATACTTCAAATCCGGAGAATTTTTCATTCTCCGGGTTTTTTACTCTTTATTGTCAACCCATTCACTCATCATCGTTGACATTTCATTTTTTCCATGCTAAAGTGAATGCATATTGTTAATAATTACACACAAGGAAGGTATTTAGCAAATGCATACAACAAAAGAAAACGATCCGGTTCTCTCCCGCGAGGAGGCTCTTTCTATTTTAAACACTCCGGACGATCAGCTGGATGATCTGATCGCCCGTGCTGAAAAACTCCGGAGAAAATATAAAGGAAATCACGTCAGCATCCATATTCTGACCAATGCCCGCAGCGGCAACTGTTCCCAGGACTGCGCATACTGTGCACAATCCTGCCGTTCCACCGCAGATATTGAAAAATACAAATGGGTTTCCGATGAGAAACTGTACAAGGATAACGATTTTGTCAATGAACACCATTTAAGCCGCCACTGTATCGGCTTAAGCGGAATGAAATTTACAGATGAGGAAATTGAAGAACTTGCCGAACGCATCCGTGCCATGAAGAAAACCGGCACACATCTGTGCTGTTCCATTGGATTTTTAACGGAAAAACAGGCACGCATGCTCTACGATGCCGGTCTTGACCGTATCAACCACAACTTAAACAGCAGCCGCGCCTATTACAGCCATATCTGCTCCACCCACACCTTTGACCAGCGTGTTGAAAATATTCATATGCTGCAGAAGATTGGATTTGAAATCTGCAGTGGCGGAATCATCGGTATGGGCGAGAGCAAAGAAGATGTGGTAGATATGCTGATGGAACTGCGTGAGATCCAGCCGGAAGCACTGCCGATCAATTTTCTGCTTCCGATCAAGGGAACTCCGTTAGGCGATAAAGATATTTCCGGTCTGACCACAGAATACTGCATGAAAGTCCTCTGCCTTGCAAGACTGATGGTTCCACAGTCAGATATCCGCTGTGCCGCCGGCCGTGAGGTATATTTCAAAGGAGAAGAAAAAAAGCTTTTAAGTGTCGTCGATTCCATCTTCGCCTCCGGTTATCTGACCGCCGGTGGACAGGGCATCCAGGATACCATCAAAACCATCGAGGATGCCGGCTTTACTTATGAGATTGAATCTGCATAAAGCTTTTAATCATGCGGAATATCATGAAAACGCCCCGCAAGTTCTTCTGTCCGCACAACATTGATAAAAGCATGGGGATCAATCTGACGGATAATCGGAAGCAGCTCCCTTTTTGCCTCGGAATTAATGACGGAATAAATCAGGGTCTTTTGCTTTTCCTCATAACACCCGATTCCCTGGAATAACGTTGCATCATGGTTGGTCCGTTCCCGGATGGCACGATAGATTTCATTGGATTTATCAGAAATAATAAACATCGTTTCCTTCTGGTAACGCTTGTACAGTGCCTGAATGATCTGCGTGCTGCAGAACTGGTAAATAATCGAGTACAACGCAATCGACCAGCCGAACAAAGCACCTGCAACTACAAGCATGAGCACATTTCCTGCCAGAATATAATTCCATGCATCAATGCCCTTCTGCTGTGATAAAAAGATGCTGATAAAGTCGGTGCCACCCGTGGTGGTGCCGACATTTAAACACAGACTGATGGCAAATCCATTGATCAGTCCACCAAACACACTGATCAGCAGCACATCCTTTGTAAACACATACGCCGGAAGCATATCTGTAAAAATACTCGTCAGTACAATAACAATAATAGAATACAGAGTAAATTTTTTCCCGATAAATTTATATGCAATGTAAGTAGGAACCAGATTCAGTCCGATGTTAAACACCGAAAACGGTATACTGACATGGATAAAATCTAACCCGATCTGCTGCAGTAAAAGTGACAATCCGGAAAATCCTCCCGGAAACAGGCCTGCTGTTTTGGCAAAACAGCGCAGATTCCACGCATACAAAAGTGAAGCAAAAAACACAATAAACAGGCGGAATACCTGATAAAATTTCGGGTGTTTATATTCAAGTGACTGAAACATCCTTTTCTCCCTCTTTCTCATTTTTTTTGCATTGTAACATATTCCGACAAAAAAAGACAGACCTTTACGGCCTGCCTACCATCTGCCCCATTGGGTAATATTTTTCATCTCCAGTTGCCCACTGAATTCCAAGTTCTGCCTTTCCATTCCTATCAAAACCATAGAATATATAACCGGTAATCATTTCCACATGATAGATCCCCTTATATCTTCCGTTTTTCTGTCCGGTTTCAAACATCACATCCCCCGGATTCAATTTCATATTTTGTATATTTGCCTGACTCAGACCTCCGCTGACAAGTTTCTTATGCTGTGCACACCATTTTCCCATATCCGCTGCAACCGGTGCATAATATGCCATTCCAAAATTTACACCATTCTTATGATAAGATTTCCACACCAGAGAACTGCAGTCGTAAAATTTTTCCTGCATACGCTTTGGCTGGCTGTATGTACAGGTCTTTGCAATCTAAATAGCTTTCTGGACCGTACGCTTTCTTGCCGGGGTAACAACCGAAACTGCACATCCCAATTGCAAATCTCCCAATGTTCCCATTAAAACTGCATTTCCTGTCTTTTTGGCATAAATCGTTCCATTTTTAGATACACTGACAACCGATGAATTGGAAGAATTCCATTTGATTCCATTTATCCCCTTTACCGTAATCTGTTTTTTCTGCTTTGTAGAAAGCAGCAGCGAGTTTGGTACATCCACACCAAGGGTATTAATATTTACCTGAAATGTTTTGTTATTAATTGTAATGGTAACTGTCGTTTTGCCTACAACATCCGGAGTAAGTGAAATCACATTGTTTTAACCATCTTCTGCTTTCACTTCTGCCACCGGTACGCAGATACAGGCACCTGCCATAAGTACTGCTGCAAGCAGACAATAAAACCTTTTTTTCATAAAACCATGCTCCTCTTTTGTATGTATTCTTCAATAAAATTATCGTACCACTACAGAGGTAATAAAATCAACTATCCAATTTTATCCTTCCATCATTTCCAGATACTGCCCCTTATCAATATGCATCATGGAAATCCGGTTTTTAAACCGACGGAATCCATATACACAGTCCACATTCCGGATCAGAGACTGCAAACGCTCATCCGGCACACAGACAATCAGCTGCAGATCCATCTTTCTGGCATATTTCAGACAGACTGCGCTCCTCTCCTGATCCATTTTGGAAAACGCCTCATCCAGCAGTACCAGCTTAATTTTGGAATCCCGCTTACTCTGCTGCATATACAGCATGGCAAATCCAGCAAGCAGTGCTACATACTTTGGATTTTGTCCCTCACCACCGGAATCCCTGCCCGCCATATCATCGACAAAGTTTTCCCGGATCACATTTCCATGTTCATCGGTTACCTGTTCAAACATGCTGAATGACAGATAATTTCTGTAGTCTGCGTACTGTTCCATTTCTTTGCGCTTCTGTGCCCGCAAATGCTCATCCTCGTCTTTTGGTGGCATAAACTTGTCGGTCAGAAGTTTGATCTTCTGCTCATATTTCTGATAAAATGCATCTTCTCCGAAACTGATCTGACCGTCAATTCCTGCATTGTCCAGATTCTTGCTGTCGAGTTCCTCTGCCATGAGCATATCAAAGAACTGTCCGTTTTCATTTTTGGCCGGTTCAATTTTAATCTGGTACGTGCTGTCTGAGAAATTGGTTTCCCGCAGCAGGCGGTTGATCTCATATGCGTGCCGTTTGGCTGCTTTGATATCTCCGTGAATTGTTGCAATGACATTCTCCCGGAGACTCTTATAGATGGATGCACACTTTTTTTCAAATTCTTCTTCGTAGGCCGGTTCAAAATCAGTCAGATATTTTTCAAGCAGTTTTTCGTAGGCCTCGTTGGAAGTTTCCGCTCCATTAAAAGGACCTGCCGGATACGCAAAAATATATCGATTTCGCGCTGCCCGCAGCGTTTCTGCCTGTGCCTGTTCTTTTTCTTCTAAATCTGCGACCTGCGCTTTCTTCCTGTTTATAACCGCCTGTCCGGATTGTTTCTTTAACAGTTCCCAGACTTCCTGCTCTAACGCTTCATTCGGGACGTATCCCTGTAATTTTTCTTCAAGCTGCTGCCTGCGGCTTTCGTTCTCTCCGGAAAGTTCTCCTATGCGGCTGCCTAAGCGTGCAAGCTCTCCCTGTGTCTGATCAAGCTCCTCCTGGACCATTTTCACCTGCTTTTGCAAAGACTGTTCCTTTTCTTCCAGTTCTTTGTACGCCCCCTCGCGCAGCGAACGGATGGTTTCTTCCAGTTCCATCTTCTTTTTGTTTACTCTTGCAAGTTCCTCCCCTGCCCGCGACAGCTTTACATAATGAGATGGCTCATCTTTCAGACATTCAAAATCTCTTGCCTCTTTTAGTCTGCGCAATAGATCATCCAGCTGCATCTCCTGCCGGCTTAACTCCTCAACATCTTTTTCATATTCTGCAAGACGCGCTTTGGAAACCCGTCGCCCAATACACGCCCGCGTCGTATAATCTTTTTTCTTCAGATGCCGGAAAATAAAATTGCTGTACGAATAACAGTCCGGCGTCACTCCATCTCTTACCTGTTCCAGTTCTTCCACCGACCGGCACTTGATGATATGTCCCAGATACCGCTTGAGACATACATCCACATAAGCCTCTTGCGTTTTTACCGCTTCATACAATGACCCTTCCATACAATCCGGCTTACTGTCTGCAATCGCTTTGGAATTAATCAAATCAACATTTTCATATTGCTTCATATTGCGAAACAGGACTGCTGCCTCATGTGCATACTGCGGCTCTGTAATCAGGGAATGTTTCAGCCTTCCCATGCGACCTTCAATCGCATTCTTCCATTCTTCCTCCTGCACATCGAAAAGATCTGCAAAAATCTGTACTTTCACCGTCTGCCCATAGCGGTCACTTAATTGCTGGGATAGTGCACTTCTTGCTGACCGCAAATTCTCATCATATGGTTTGCGGTCATGTTTCATATCATCTACCAGCCGCTTTTTTTCTTTTAGCTGTTTTCCGATCTCACGTCTCTGATCTCTGTAATCCTCCACTTCATCCTCGATATTTTGCTTGGCCGATTCAATTTTCAGATGCAGATTCTGGCACAGTTCTTCTGTCACCCTTCCCTGGTTTAATTCAGCAATCATGTTGAGTACCGGATTGCTGATATAATCCGTGATCACATCGTCTTCTTCCCAGTTTTTCATTCCCTGAAGGATCTTTTGCCACTGTCTGGTATTATCTGCCAGCATCCTGCTGCGCTCATCTAATTCCTCGTACTGCTGCTGTTTTCCCCCTAAATCGCTGGCTTTTAAATCGGCACTGACCTGTATCAATTTCTGCTGTGCTTCCTCCCGCGAGGCAGAAAGTTCCTGCACTTTTTTCTTGCATTGTTCCTGTTTTTCTGCAAGATTCCTTTTGTCGTCTTCTGCTGCCTGAATCCTTGCCCGCAAATCTTCAATACCGATGCAGCGTATCATGGCTTCTGCCCGGACGATATCCGTCTGCAGACGCACCAGTTCCTTTCCTGATGCCTGAATTTCAGATAACAGCTCAATCCGCTTCCGCAGATCTTCTATTTTTTCTTTGATCTGGCGGTAAGAATCCAGCTGTTCACTAATCGTGGCAATGGTATTGGAAGTGTTCTTTGGAAACATATAATCACGAATAAACTGTCCCGTTCCATTGGTCATTTTCAGGGCAATTGCACTTTTTTCCATCGTGATAAAACGGTTCTGATCAATATACCCGAGAATCACATCATACAGAGTTCCCAGATATGCCTCTTTGGAACCATAAATGCGGTTGACTTCTCCCTTTCCGCGGTTGTCATCGGATTTTGTTCTGGCACTGACCAGCTTTTTGATCTCCTGATTGGAATAGCAGACGCCCTGTTCCGTCAGATATTCAGACTCCGGCATTTTCCCGGAGTGACTGAAATACACAAATTTTTTAATCTCAGAATCTGATTTTCTTACTTCAAACGCAATTCCAATACAGGTTGTAATATGGGTTCCGGTATCTTCAATTTCCAGAGCAATGACGGAACAGAAATCACAGTCTTTACGATTGGCAGATCCGTCTTTTTGTTCTCCGCGCAGATAACTTAACACACTTCTGCGATTTTTTGCATCATCCGCTGCTTTATTCAGAAAACTCGGTGAGAAACTTCCATACAAAATGACCTGGATGGCATCCATCACTGTCGATTTTCCAGATCCGCTTTTTCCACTGAACAAATTCACATATTCATGAAACTCCAGTACCTTATGATCAATGCCTCCCCAGTTGTTAAGGCACATCCTTGTAAAAACTTTTTTTGCCTGACTCAATTTATTCACTCCTCATTTCGTCTTGTGTTTCCCACTGATCCTGCGTCTTTTCCGAATACTCTGCTTCCTTTTGTTCTTCCGTTTCCCCGGTTTCTCCTTTGAACATTTCGACCAGCTCATTGATATCTGCCGCTGAACAGAAAATATTAATGGTACTGTAAATATAAATGGGGGAATCGTCTTCGAGATTTCCAATGGCACTTGGCAGTTCGATCATCTGGTGTGTTTTCATCAGAATCAATGCCTCCTGCCACTCCTGAGCGGTCAGTCTGCGCGTAATCAAGTTTGTTTCCTTTCCATATCTTCGGATCTCCGCAAGACTGGTTGTCGTGGCATGTAGTCCTTCTCCCATAATTTTATCCCGATAAATCAATTTCATAAGGATCACCAGTTTCGTTGTTAAAAGTGTCATACGCTCCGTCAGCACGCCATCTCCTGTAATCCGGAAAATATGTTCCTGCGGATCATGAACCAGTTCACAGTCAAGCACCTGCAGATAATCTGCAATAAATTCCCGATTTCTCGCACATACCTGATAGTGAGGATTATCCTTCTGGATCAGAGTAACCGGATCACACTTTGTCTGCAAAATACAGGTCTGGCGAAACAGATCCTGTATGGTTTTTCTAATATTTTCCGCCTCACTCTGCGAGATATTTTCCATGTATTCTAACATTTATTTTTTTTCTCCTTTTTTTTTGCGTCAATCACCAGTTTTGAAAAAACAAATCCATATTCTCCTTTTAATTCTCCATCAATATGCACCGTTTCCTCCTGTTTCGTATCATCCGTTTCCTCCTGCCACAAAAACAGCAGTTTTTCCAGATCTTCTACGGACTGAATCGTCTGTTCATCCGTGACAAATCTGCCATCCACGATATTTTTCTGCCTGAATTCCTGCAACTGTTTTTTCGTATAAAGCGGCTTTGGTACAAAATCGGTCATCTGAGTCTCCTCGTTGTGCTTTTCCATCGCAATCGGGTGAAATCCTGCATCCTCCGCATTTTTCCGGTTGTAAAAACTTCTATCGGTTATATTCTTAAACTGTGTTCCCACTCTGATCCGGTCACGCATTTGTTCTAACACCTGTGGGCTGTTTGCATGATGATCCAACAAATTAATTAACTTTACAATATGATCTTCATCCGAAGAGCCTTCCTGCAGAATATAATGGATTCGTGCCAGTGCACGCTTGGCAAAGACAGTTTTCTGTTCGATCAGCTTGTTATATTTTTTTTCGATCAGATCAAATTCCCGCTCCACCTGATACACAAGCTGACTGGCACTTTCACAATATTCCAGACGATACTGGTTTCTTTTGCTGGTAACAGTTCCCTCCACAAGTCCGGTACGCTCTTTTACAAGCTGTTCCCTTTTTTGGTCATTTTCGCGAAGAATCTGGCTGATCAGTTCCTTAACTGCTTCCTTATAACGGTAAAAGCTGTCTGTTGTCGTAAGAATTGCATATTTTTTACTGTCACGGTTGTTAATTTCCTCTACCAGAACTTTCTGAATTCCAATAAAATTTTTTTTCTGCGACAATTCCTCAAAATAGGAACGCATTCCATCCTGCATATTGGAAAGAAGCTGCCCCAGCCGTCTGGACGTCTGGAGTGCGTTTTTTAAAATATCATTATTTTTTTCTGTATCCGAATGATACGTAAACAAAGCACTGTAAATCGAAAGGATACTTTCCCTCTCCCGGCTGTCATCTTCTGTCTGAAGCTTCTGAAACAATTCCGTAAACAGCTGGCTGTATTCCGGGAAAGAAATAATATACGTATTTAACTTTTCATCAAAATCGCTTTTTAACCATCCCCACCGAATCAGGGTATTCAATATGCCAGACGGCGAATCTTCCGGAAATAAGGTATCCGGCTCGTCCTCTTCTTCTATTTCCTCATCCTCCCAGATAATCCTTGCCTTTGCAATTGTATCTGCAATAATCACACGGCATTCCTCTATCGTCAATCCAAGTGCTGTATACACTTCATTATTTTCCTCATAAATTGCCACAAGAAACTGCATATATGCATCACGGTTTTTCGTGCGAAATAGTTTATAAAATTCCTTTGGAATTTTCTTTTTTAAAATCATGAATGAATTTCCTCTTTATTTTCTACAACAGCCGTTCCTGTTCTATCGTCAGACCTGACTTAAGTATTGCTTCCTTTAATGGTTCCGAAACCAGATCACAAATCGTCTTCAAAAACCGAACTTCCTTTGGAGAGAAAAAACCATGACAAAATATATAAAGAGTATCTTTTCTATAAGACATGTCCTCATAGTTTGCTTTATTTTCAATTGTCATGATTCTTTTGCAACCTGACAGGGCATACGCCCTTGCATGTTCCATTGTCTGTGTATTTATAATCGTTCCATAAATCTGTGATGAAGAATCAATTACTTTTTCATCATTTATAATATACTGCAGTGTGCCTTTCCACTCAAGCGTCTGCGCATAAGAATGAATATTATGCGCATCCAGCAGTTCATCATCACTCATTTCCTCTATATAAAATGGGGATTTTGCTTTTAAAACAGACAGTATTCTATCCTCATAATTTTTTTGGAAACATTTGGAATTGTGAAGAACACGCGCACTGAACACCCGTTTCCAGATGTGTTCCTTTTGATGTGCAACTGCATCTATACATACAAAAAAGGTTTCATCTTCCAGTTCTTTCTGCTCTTTGCCTCTGTTCAACAGATCCAATAAATCATCATAGTAGGAGCACAACCATGCACAATCCTGTCCTTTTCTCCGCCATTTTTCCACACGGGCAATGAGACGAAGCTGCCTTTCCCTTGGATCTTCGATTTGTTCCCTTTCACACAATTCCGGAATAATCGCAACATCATAATCAATTTTCTTAATACTTGTTTTTACATCTTTCCAATCGGGCTTAAACTTCCCCATCTTTCCCGCATTTGTCTCATTTTCAAGGATAGTTGCCTGATCCAAAAGCTGTTTTCTTCCACCCACTATTTCCATAACATCCGCATCAATATACGGATGTTTCCATCCACTGAGCATCCCCGCCCTGTAATGATCGGTATTGGTTTTATCAATGATCCAACGGGCTAAAGTTTTATGTTCCTGCTCTTTTTTTCTGCCCACGTGGTCTCTCCTTTATTCCTATGATTTCATCTACAGGAAGTGCCGCGTAAAAAGCTGATGCATATCTGCCAAAAACGTAGACATAACACTTCCTGAACCTTTTACCTCTTCTTCCGTTGCTTCCTGCTGTAATGCTGCGATTGCTGTTTCAATTTTTTCATTTCTTTATCTTCATATATTTAGTATAACGAAAAATTTTCCGAATTGCACCTATTATTTAAACATTTCGCATGAATCATCACCGACAAAAAGAGAACAGTGCCCCGATTTATCATCTGACACTGTTCTCTTTCTTTTGGTTTTATCCCTGTTCTCCGGATTCCGGTACATCTGTACTTACCGGTTTTGTACTATTCTGCGGCTCCACTTTTGCCATCGTAACCTTTGTTCCGTCATCCTTTACTACAAAGTTCACGGAATCAAGTCCCGATACATTCACATTGCGGTTTACCTTCGCATCGTAAGACTCTGCGTTGATAATATCTGCCAGATCAATTCCGGTTGCTTCTTTCATGCTTTCAAAGACTTTTGCCATGACCACCGGCACATTTCCGGCAATCTGATCCACACCATTGCTGCCAGATCCGGCTCCGCATTTTCTTTGACAAGGTTGGCAAATTTCTGACGGTCAGAAACCATTTCCTCCAGCCGCATCTTACCAACAATCTCACGCACATTACCTTCAAGCACTTCACGTGCCACACTTGCTATGTACTCTGTATTTTTATTCAGAAAGTTCTCTGCTGCCAGACGCAGTTTCTCCGGATCATTACTGATCTTGACATTGACCGTAGCATCCACATTGATATTGATGTAATCCGCTGTCGGTACGGCGTTACTCGTCTTGACATCAATCGGAATCAGACGCAGATTCAGTTTATCCAGACGCTCAAAAAACGGAATCCTTATACTTGCCTTTCCAATGACAACTTTTGATTTCTTTTTCACACCGGAAATAATGTATGCCATAAATTGTCATATTATTTTCTTATGATGTTTTCCTTAACTTAACCTTAAAACATAGACACTTGAAATTCTTTCCTGTTAAATCCATGAAAAATATTATAAAATAATTTGGAAAAGTTTGTAACGAAACCATCTTTTCGCCGTCTAATCTGTGTAAAAAGGAGGTGACCGGTTCTGAATTATGAAAAATTGTACAATTCCTATTACCTGCAGGTTTACTCTTACGTGATGACAATCGTCAAAAATCAGTCCCTGGCGGAAGAAATCACACAAAATACATTTTATAAAGCGCTGACTGCCCGACACGGCTATAAAGGGAAATCCCGTGAATTCACATGGCTGTGCAGCATAGCCAAAAACCTTGCAGTTGATGAATGCCGCAAAAATCAAAAATATGCCTGTTTCGATGCATCTGCTGCGGAAACATCCGATGATATTGCAAACCATATTGCGGATCAGGACTCTGCGCTGCAGATTCATCTCGTACTTCATGAACTTCAGGAACCTTATAAAGAAGTCTTTCAGCTAAGAGTTTTCGGAGAATTATCCTTTTCACAAATTGGAATAATCTTCGGGAAAACAGAAAACTGGGCGAGAGTTACTTATCACAGGGCAAGATTAAAAATTAAAGAAAGGATGGATCACTATGAATCATAATCCAAACGAATGTGACATTGTGCAGGATCTCCTGCCATTATATTACGACCATGCATGCAGTCCTGCCAGCTGTGAACTGGTCAGACAGCATCTTGCTGACTGCGCTGACTGCGAAAAAATTTACGAAGATTTAGCCAATCATACCATTGACAACGTAATTGAAACCGAATCCTGCGAAATTCTGGAACGGCATGCCAAAAAAGAACGGAACCTGGCATACAAAGCCGGTATAGTCATTGCCGCCCTGCTACTTGTTCCGATCCTTATTACCTTTATTGTATCCATGGCCGGCGGCAGCGGACTCGGCGTATTCTCTGTCGTAACCGCTTCCATGATGCTTGTCGCAGCACTCACTGTTGTTCCGCTTATTTCTTCCCAGAAACGGCTGATGAAATGTATTTTATGTGGTGTCGGTGCCCTGCTGCTGATTTTATTTTTTGTAAATGCCATGAATGGCGAAGGAGAATTTTTCTTCTGGTCCGTTCCGACTGTATTCGGACTTTCCGTTGTATTTTTCCCTCTGGTGATACGCGAAATGACATTACCGCCTGTATTATCCGATAAAAAAGCCCTTATTATCATGATCTGGGATACGCTTTGGCTCTACCTGACCATATTTACCGTATCTTACCGTTCCGGATTAGGCAGTCTGAAAACCGGATGCATTGTGGCAACAGTTCTGATGATTGGTGTATGGCTCTTTTTCCTCATAATTCGCTATCTCCCGGTCAATGGTTTTATCAAAGGCGGTCTGTGTACACTTCTTTGCAGTATATGGATTACCTTCTCCAATGATGTTTGCAGTTATCTTCTGTATGATACCAGACAGCTTACCATCCGCCATGCGAATTTTTCCACCTGGACGACAGATCTCAACGTAAATGCCAACGTGTATGTCATCCTTCTTGTCGCCGGAATTCTCATCAGTGCTTTACTGATCGGAATCGGGATTGTAAAAAAGAAAAAATAATTCCAACAAAGTCCATCGGATGACCAGGCTGCGTTTGCCCGACCTGTAGACGGCAATATCGCAGCCTCTATTCCGAAAAGCTTCCATTGATTCTTATTGTATTTTCCATCCGGCGCTCTGCATCTGAAGATTTGTCATATGCCGGTAGATTCCGTTGGTGCTCATTAACTCCTCCGGTGTTCCTTCTTCCGCGACTTTTTTCTACAAATTCTTGTGTATTCATCCGAAATATTACTATTTGCCTTTTTAAAAAAATCAAATAAATCATGTGTCGAAGTGCTCATGTTCATTCCCCACCATTCTTTATATGCCTATTTTAACCGTTTCACATATTCATAAATCCGTTTCAGCATTCCGTCTTTATCTTCTCCTAATTCTCCACGGATTTTATCTCCAAATCCCATATACGTATTAAATCCAAGCATATATACAGCCATTGCCATAGACAGCTCGTCGTTTTCATCACCATATAATGATGCCACTTTTCTCAATTCATCAATAACCGTATCGTGTGGTACTTCAACACCGCCTTCTTCATTTACAACAGAATTGATTACCTCCGGCAATGCCATACACATCTTATAAAATGCATCTTCTTCACCAGTGAGAATTGCATAAAACTGATCCATGCTCACACGGCGAATCAACCTATGCTGTACATTTTTCCCATCAACTTTTGTTGACCATTTTATATTCTGTGATTTCTTCGCTATTGCTTCAACCAACAGGCATGCACAATCATCGTCTTCCAGAATCTGTCCTTGCATTTTTATATATGTTTTTGCGGAGGATGCAGAATTCATAGTATTGTGTTTGTTCTTCATTTCTACATATATTGTATGTACAATATCTCCATCTGGCATTTGTATTCCATCGGGATTTCTGTAAATAACATCCCAGCCTGCCTGCGGGACTTCGCATCCTTTGAAATAAGAAAAAATATTCTGGTGAAAATATCCTATATCATTATTATTAGACTTATCTCTCTGCCGGAAAATTTCATTATTTACAATTTCTTCCCAGCTTGTACGATACACCGATTTATCAAAAATCAGCTTGATCGGATCAATCAGGTTACTATTGAACCGCTTCAAATCATACGATTCCAGTTTTTCTCCATATTTCATAATCGTTGCACGCACATGCTTCTTAAAATCTTCTTCTGATATAAAATCTAAATTCCACGCCATTTATTTTATCCCCTCTAATGATTTATGTATCTCCAACCCAATTTCATATGCTAAGTTGACAGGAACCGCATTTCCAACCTGTTTATACTGAGATTGAACACTTCCACAAAATTGCCATTCATCTGGAAATGTTTGACATCTTGCATTCTCACGTACCGTAAACGGTCTTGCTTCCAATGGATGACATCTTTCTGTTTGCTTCTGAGATGGTGAAGTCAATACTGTCAATGATGGTTCATCCAGACTCATTCTCCTAAGAATCCCTGTTCTTCCGCCTTCCATATCCCAGCAACTTTTCATATATGCTTTTGCAATCTCCGGATCAATATCTCTCCAATATCCTCCAGGTGGAACCAATTCAAATATTTTCCTTTTATTTTCCCCGTATGGTACTCCTGGTCCTTCTGGACAATCCAATAAAACATCTCTCAAAACAGGCTTATAATCATGTTCTTTTGGAAATGAGAATGAAATCTTTTCCACTAGATCATTTCTAATTCCGACAGTGATTAGTCTCTCTCTTTTCTGCGGCACACCAAAATCCCACGCATTTAAAACCTTTTTCTGAATGGTATATCCCGCCTGTTCAAAAATATTTGTTATCGTTGCATATGTTCTTCCCTTATCATGAGTCAGCAATCCTCGCACATTTTCAAATAAAAACATCTTTGGCTGTAATTTCTGTAAAAAAGTTGCATAGTGATAAAAAAGTGTTCCTCTCGCATCTTCAAGTCCTAATCTTTTTCCAGCATAGGAAAAAGCCTGACACGGTGCCCCTCCCGATAATAAATCCAGGTCTCCTTTTTTTATGCCAAAATAATCTTCCAAATCTAAACAAGATATATTAGCTATATCATCATGAATAACTCTCCAGTTCGGCCTATTGGTTTTCAAAGATTCTGCAGCATCTTTATCAAACTCTATTAGTCCCAATGGTTCAAATCCAGCTTTTTCTATCCCTAAAGCCAAACCGCCAGCTCCAGCAAACAGTTCTATGGTTGTAAATGCATCACTATCGATTTGTATTGGTTCGTCTTTTTGTATCTCTACAACATCTTCTATCTTGCAATTTAATGTAAAACATATTTTTTCTATTGATTCAAATGAAACTGGCTCATTCTTTCCTAATCGAGCTAACACATTAAAACTTATTCCTGACGCTTCCTTCAATTCTGTGCGGTTCATTTTTTTATCTATCAGTAATTTCCATAATTTGTCATAACAAATCGCCATTAAAATTCCTCCAAAATCAAAAATAGTACAACTCATATTTTATCATATACCACAATTAGCAACAAGCAATTTTCTCACCATATCGTTAGATTTCCTCTTGCATGTTTCTTAACCCGTTTGCTATTTATCCTGTTTTTTGATAATATATTCTCAGCAGTTCAGGCAGAAAGAAGGTACCTATATGTCACGTGATTCCGCTACTGTTTCAAACAATATGCGTAAGATCCACAGTAAAGATACTTCCATAGAGCTATTGCTCCGAAAAGCTCTATGGCACAAAGGTTATCGCTATCGTAAAAATTATAAGGCTCTCCCTGGTTCTCCTGACATTGTTCTTACCAAATATAAAATTGCTATTTTTTGCGATAGTGAATTTTTTCACGGAAAGGATTGGGAGATTCTCAAACTCCGACTTGAAAATGGGAAAAATCCAGACTTTTGGATCAAAAAAATCGAACGAAACCGTAATCGTGATTATGAAAATGATAAAAAGCTTCTATTTCTAGGCTATACTGTCCTTCACTTCTGGGGACAAGACATTTCCAAACATACAGATGAATGTTTACAAACCATTGAAGAAGCCATTTGGGATACAAAATTTTCTGATACAGCCACTGACTATGATATATCCGAAGAATAGATCCAACTTATGCAAAGCCAAAGTTTCCTACAGAAATTAAAATGTCCGTTTTCTCCGTATTGATCCCGGTTGTCACACGAGCCACGGTGTAATCTTCCATTCATGCTTTCTTTACCTCTGCATAATTTCTAAATGTCGTTACTATTGTCTTTTCTTCTTCTAGACGCTCGATCAGTACAACCACTTCATTGCCCTGGTAGATAATCCAACTGCACACACTGCTCTGCAGCTTCTGTTTTATTCCGGTATGTAGTTTGGTGAATTGCTCGCGCTCACACCTTCTAATATCAATTTTATGTCCAATACCATAACATATCCGCATAACTCTTTCCAAAAAGTGGCATTCTGTCCCCACAAAAAGACAACCAACGGCATAAGAACCATAACAATGCCGGATGCTATCATGAAAGAGCTGCAATGGTACCAAAAAAGGGCTCCCAATAATGGGAACCCTTAATTTTAAGCAATTTATAATTACTCGATGATTGTAGCAACACGACCAGATCCTACTGTACGTCCACCCTCACGGATAGCGAATGTAAGACCCTGCTCCATAGCTACTGGGTGAATTAACTCGATAGTCATCTCGATGTTATCACCAGGCATGCACATCTCTGTACCAGCTGGTAAGTTACATACACCAGTTACGTCTGTTGTTCTGAAGTAGAACTGTGGACGGTAGTTGTTGAAGAATGGAGTATGACGACCACCCTCATCTTTTGTTAATACGTAAACCTGAGCTGTAAATTTACGATGGCATGTAACTGTACCTGGTTTAGCAAGAACCTGACCACGAACAATCTGATCACGGTTGATACCACGAAGTAATGCACCGATGTTATCACCAGCCTGAGCCTCGTCTAACTGTTTACGGAACATCTCGATACCAGTTACAACTGTTGTCTGAACGTCCTCTTTAACACCAAGGATCTCAAGGTTATCATTTAAGTGTAATGTACCTCTCTCAACACGTCCGGTAGCAACTGTACCACGACCTGTGATTGTGAATACGTCCTCAACTGGCATTAAGAATGGTTTATCAACGTCTCTAGTTGGAGTTGGGATATAAGTATCTACAGCTTCCATTAATTCGTCGATAGCTGGAGTCCATTGAGGATCTCCTTCTAATGCTTTTAATGCTGATCCTCTGATTACTGGAGTATCATCACCTGGGAAGTCATATTCATTTAATAATTCACGAACTTCCATTTCTACTAAGTCGATTAATTCTTCGTCATCAACCATATCGCATTTATTTAAGAATACGATGATGTATGGAACACCTACTTGACGAGATAATAAGATGTGTTCTCTTGTTTGTGGCATTGGTCCATCAGTAGCAGCAACTACTAAGATAGCACCATCCATTTGTGCAGCACCAGTGATCATGTTTTTAATGTAGTCAGCATGACCTGGACAGTCAACGTGTGCATAGTGACGAGTTTCAGTTTGATATTCTACGTGTGCAGTGTTGATTGTGATACCACGTTCTTTTTCTTCTGGAGCAGCATCGATTGAAGCATAATCCATTGCAGCAGCTTGTCCTTTTTTAGCAAGACAAGTAGTGATTGCAGCTGTTAAAGTTGTTTTACCATGGTCAACGTGACCAATAGTTCCGATATTTACGTGCGCTTTAGAGCGGTCAAATTTTTCCTTAGCCATTGTTAAGGTTCCTCCTATTTTTTTAATTTTTTACAATAAACATTCTAGTTTATTTGTTCGAAAAAATCAATATTTATTTGATTTTAATGTAGATTATACATTTCCACCATTTTTCTTGATGATTTCTTCTCTAATTGATTTAGGTGCAGCTTCGTATCTATCAAATTGCATTGTATAGTTTCCACGACCTTGAGTAAATGATCTTAAATCAGTTGCGTATCCGAACATTTCTGATAATGGTACAGATGCTTGAACTGAAACAGCATTTCCTCTTTCTTCTTGCCCTTCAATCATACCACGTCTAGATGAAATATCACCCATAACGCTACCTAAATATTCAGAAGGAGCAGTTACTTCTACTGCCATAATTGGTTCTAATAATACAGGACCACATTTTTTAGCAGCATTTTTAAGTGCTAAACTTGCAGCTACTTTATATGCCATTTCTGATGAATCGACATCATGGTAAGAACCATCAAATAATGTAGCTTTTACGTCTAATACAGGGTATCCAGCAATCATACCAGTTTCAAGTGCATCTTCAAGACCTACTTTTACTGAGTTGATATATTCTCTTGGGACAGCCCCACCAACGATAGCATCAACGAATTCAAATCCTTTACCTTCATTAGGTTCAAATTTGATCCATACGTGACCATACTGTCCACGACCACCGGACTGTTTTACATATTTACCTTCACATTCAGCTGCTTGAGTGATTGTTTCACGGTAAGCAACTTGTGGAGCACCAACGTTAGCTTCTACTTTGAATTCTCTTTTTAAACGGTCAACGATTACGTCTAAGTGTAATTCACCCATACCAGCGATAACTGTATCTCCAGTTTCAGGGTTAGTAAATGTTTTGAATGTTGGATCTTCTTCAGCTAATTTAATTAAACCATTACTTAACTTATCTTGATCTTGTTTAGTTTTTGGTTCGATAGCTAATTGGATAACTGGTTCAGGGAATTCCATTTTTTCAAGGATAACGAAATTCTTTTCGTCACAGATAGTATCCCCAGTTGTTGTGTTTTTGAAACCTACAGCTGCAGCGATATCTCCAGCGTAAACTTCATCAATTTCATTACGTTTGTTCGCATGCATTTGAAGAATACGACCTAAACGTTCTTTTTTATCTTTTGTAGAGTTTAATACATAACTTCCTGATTGACATGTACCTGAATATACACGGAAGAAAGTTAATTTTCCTACGAATGGGTCAGCCATGATTTTGAATGCTAATGCAGCGAAAGGTTCGTCATCAGAAGAATGTCTCTCCACTTCATTACCATCTAAGTCAGTACCTTTAATTGAAGGAATGTCAGTTGGTGCAGGTAAGAAATCAATTACTGCATCTAACATTGGTTGAACACCTTTATCTTTGTAAGCTGAACCGCATAATACAGGGAATAATTCTACAGCTAATGTTCCTTTACGGATTGCTGCTTTAATTTCTTCTTCAGAAATTTCTTCACCTTCTAAAACTTTCATTAATAGATCATCATCATAAGTAGCTGCTTGATCTAACATTTTAGCACGGTATTCTTCAGCTTGAGCCATATATTCTTCAGGAATTTCTTTGTAAACTACATTTTCACCTTTAGCCCCTTCAAAATAGATAGCTTTCATTTTAATTAAGTCAATGATTCCTTCGAAAGTATCTTCAGCACCGATAGGTAATTGAATTGCAACACCTTGTACTCCTAATCTCTTTTCTAAAGATTCTAATGACATAATGAAATCTGCACCTGTTGCATCCATTTTATTAGCGAATACAATACGAGGTACACCATAAGTAGTAGCTTGACGCCAAACTGTTTCAGTTTGT
>OHIN01000096.1_pt1 | contig 66375 bp, 63 predicted proteins | sample 1568261 | NCBI WGS metagenome assembly OHIN01 (sample SAMEA3879578, study PRJEB24766) | human gut metagenome | biome: human-associated habitat; feature: feces | place: USA | collected 1985/1987
ATTTTCAACTCTTTTGTGACAAGCGTCGCTTTTTTGTGACGAACGGTCTTTTCTATGAATAAACGGCTATACATATTTTGCAATTAATTTTGTCTTTTTCTTATTAAAACCTGAATCCGTGAAACTTATATTTCCATTATACCATTCACATAGACCGCTTTTTTGTTCCGCGGAACCTTAATCTTCGCCTGCTTCTGAATGCCGATAAATGCTGTAACCTCATACACTATCCCGGCTTTTTGAAACTCTGAATCAACCTTTTGAAATGATGAATATAAATTATAACTGCATAAAACCAACGTAATGCGCTCACAATGCATGATAATGGCCTTACAGATGATGAATGCTACACTGTTTTTTTAAGGCAAAATCACCGTTGAAAATTCTACGTATTGCACAAACATTATGCCATGTGAGTGGGTGGAGCAACCTCTTGAACGGTCTTCTTTGGAGTGATCGTCAATCCTTCCATGAGCCAGCGAAACTGCTGACTGGTGATTGCCTGCACCTCAGATTCATTCCTTGGCCATACGAACTTACCTTGTTCCAGACGTTTGTATAAAAGAAGGAATCCTGTATTAATGCACTATTGGAATCAACTGCTGTCGACTCTGGTTCCGTATGCATCAGTTCCGTAGGAACCGGAATAATTGCATGTTTTACGGCATTGCTTGGAATAGAATCAAGGCAGGCTTTTCTAACTTGCGCAAAGCGATAATAGTAATTCGCTTTGGTGATGTTATTTGCCTGACACCATTCGTCTACGGACATGCCATTTGGACGATTCCGGCATTCCTGAACCATTGAAGCCCATTCACGAATGCGACAGCTGCGTGCTACTTGTGATGTTTGAGATTTCATAAACTTAACCCTCCTGACTGTCCAAAAAGTTTAGGCTAAACTTTTTGGACTGGTATAAAATGTTAAGTCTATTTTCTCAAAAAATCATAAAGTATTCTATATACTGACTATGAGGCGTTTACGGTCCGAAACGGAACAGTATATCGCAAGCCATATGGATTACTCCGGGTGTGCCCGGGAAGTATTTATAGCCAAGGCATTGGACGAGATCCATAAATCGTCGGCCGGAATTCCACGTATGGTCAACCGAATCTGCGAAAAGGCTCTTATGTATGCCTTCCAAAATCAGAAAAGGCTGATCGATGACTACATGATCAAGTATGTCGTAGAGCATGAAATGCTTGTAACTATAACAACATAAATCTTATTGCCGCCTGAATTCAGGCGGCAGCCCTGTAAGGGCTAACGACAAAAAGTTAAGCAATCTGACGACAGTTCATGTGAGCAGATTTGGGACAACTCATGAGGTCAGTAACACTTTGTACTGTAATATTTTATAGCCTCATATCATTATATTTCATATTCACCATTTTTTTATTCCATCTCTATTACTAACTACAAGTGTCCCTTTTTCACCTAACTTCATTTTTTTATTACGATGCTTCTCTTTCCCACCCATACAGATTCATAATCATCATCATCATCATCTTTTTCTGCATAAGCAACTTCAAAATAGTAACGTTGATTTTTCTTCAATTTACATATTACTTTGAAAGTATCTGTTATTCGCAAATACTTTGCATTTGCCATGTTCTTGGTTTTAGAATATCGGACATCAAACACGCCAAAAGGGACAATCGCATTTCTATCATCAATAAAAATCCTAACAGAATTCTTTTTTACATTTTTCACCTTATACCTTACCCAAAATGGTTTCAATATAATATTTTTTGCTAACGAAGGACTAATACTGGTTTGATAATACGAAGTTTCTTTGTCAGCAGGATTATACCACCCTAATAAAATATATCCCTCTTTCCTAGCAGAAAACGTTAATTTTTTGCAACTTCCATATCGATAGCTGGAGGGCAAGTTTCCTTCTTTTTTTCCTCCCAATAAATGATAGCTAATCTTAAATTTTTTCCCTTTTGATATAGCTGTCTTCCCTGAAGCCAATTTACTTGCTTTCTTTCCTTTCACATACCATGTTTTATTTCCGCAACAAGTGTCCAACTTAATTAACTTAGCCGAATAATTTACAATTTTTTTCAGTGCAGAACACTTTTTAATCGGATTTTCCCAGACCTTTAATTTCTTTGGCACAATCAATTCTTTCAGTCGTTCACACCCTCTAAACGCATCTTTTCTTATCGCAACCAGTTCCTTATTAAATACGATTTTCTCTAAACTCTTGCAGCCGGAAAAACATTCCTTAGAAATTTCGAGCGCTCCTAAAGGCACTTCTACTTCCTCTAACCGTTCACAACCTTTAAACGCACGATTTCCAATTTTCTGTAAGGAATTTGGAAGTTTTATTTCAATCATATCTGTAAAATCACCTGAAAAGCAACCATCTGAAATTTCAGTTATGCCTTCTTGAATTATTACTTTTTTAATACCATAACCCACCTCATCCTCTGAACTTTCTTCTATCGCAGACCAATACAAAACACCCTTTCCACTCACAGTCATTGTCCCATTTTTATCAAAATCACACCTAACGTTATCCTGTGCTGCAATACCTTTCGTATTTCCATAAACAAATATTAGTGTGCAAACAACAAAAAGCAACCATCTAACTTTCGCCATATTCTTAACCCTTTCATAAATTCATTTCAAAACCAAGCAACTTGTTTAATAGAATAGAAATATTATTAAACAAGTTGCTTTTCACAATTCTTAAACTATTTATTATTGTAACATATTTTTTACTTAAATGCACTCTTTTTTATTGTATAAATATATTGAGGATTTTTTAAAAATGATTTGTCTTTTTTCGACGGAACTTTAGTTATCAAAAAATCTAACTTTGATTTATTGATATGGCATCCCTCAATTTCTCTACAGCCTCCCAGAGCCTTTTCCTTTCCGTTCACTTTAACTTGTGGATTTACAATATATCTTTTAGAATTGCTTATTTTCTTATCTTTCTTATTTAATGTTACACGAGCAATTTGCAATCCTTCTTTTGCTTCCTTTGCTTCATTTCCTCCACAAATATATAGATACCACTTGTCTTCTTCCTTTGTCATATTGCTCAAATCCATTGATTGAAAAGAACCGCCCGGTTTCAATGCACCAATATCACCAGCATTACCAACATAAGAAAATTCACACCACTCATTAGCCTTTGCATGATTTTTTTCAAAAGAAAATGATTTATGTTTTTTATTACCATATAAGTATTTCTTTATTTCTGTAAAGTTATAAACACTCAACTGAATTTTTTCATTTTTTGCATCCTGGCACCATATGACCAGATGATTTTTATCAGATGATAATGCTGCATGTACTCTTTTTAAACTATTTTTACTGAATCTTGTTGCTTTTTTTTCTTTGTTTGCGTAGGCTAACCCCGTAAGCCTTTTCCCATATTTCTTCTTAAAAGAAAAGTTTTTCTTACTACTAGCATTATTCTTTATTGTATCATAATCCACAAACATTAACTGCGTTCCCCACATAGTGGTTGCATTACCCTCCAAGATAAATGGCGAAATCTCCTTTTTATTTTTTCCGGAACCTTTTACAATAGTAAACTGCTCAAAAGTTTGCCCATGTGCAAAATTCTTAAGTGTATAATAACTTTTGGATACATTGATTGTTTTTGTATTTTTATCATACTTCCCTTTTCTTAAAACAATATGTTTTTTCTTACCTTTTCTTCCCTGTATTGTATATAATGAAGAATCTTTCCCTATACAATAATTCTGTATTGATTTTGTAATATCTTTACATTTTTCCCCTTTTTTATTAACGTACATAAGTCGATGTCTATATTTCACATTTTTCACATCATACTTGGGAGTTTTTGGAATAGAGAAAAACTGGGCAGCCGTCTTTAATTTAGTACTCCTCTGAATATGATCTAAGTAATCTTCATAAAACTCAAAATCATCTGGTTCAAACACAAAATCTTCTGGATATGTTATGTCATCATCATCTTCTTCACTTTCTACTTCATCATCAAAATTATCATCCACTATAGAATCATCATCTTCTTCAAAAACATCTTCATCATTTAATTCTGTAGCAGACATTTCATTCAACACATAATCATCAATAATAACTTGCCCATCAACTTTTGCAATAAAGCCAAATTCTACACTTTGCCCCACTTCGATATTTTGATTATATTGTGCATTGTCAAGACGGTAAATATTTCCATATTTAGAGACCACTTTGGCATTCCATATATTTTCAATATCCAAGTTACTATTCAAGTCCAACTTCCAATCTTCTATTCTATGATCTGTATTATTTGAGATAACAATTTGACCACACACATGGTTATCCCAACGACTATTTTCTTTATATTCTACTCTATAATCGCCTTCAACAATTAAGCATTCTTTCGTTAAAAGAATTTCTTTGGGAAACTCAATTTCTCCAGAATATTCAACAGTCATACCAAAAGACACTTTGCCATCAACAGGTATATCTTGATTCCAATCAGCATTTCTAATTACATATGTATCTTCTTCCTTTGATGTAATTGTCGCATTCCAAATATTTTCTATTTTATCTTTAAAGTCAAATTCTAGTTCCCAATCATCAATTGCTTCTCCTGATATATTTGTTATTTCAACATCTGCATTATAATGGTTAGTCCATTGGCTAGTGACATTAAAAGACACATCTATCATATCATCTATAGATGTAATTGTCTCATCATCCTCAATTTCATCCTCGTCTTCATCACTATCATCATAATAGTCTTCATCGGCATTTTCAGCATAAACTGAAGTAGGCTGAATACCAACAACCATCATAGACAAAATCATTACTATACTAAGCATCCTTACTTTCCATTTACTCCTTAACTGCATCTTTTACTTCCTCCTTGTCTTATAATTATATAGGCGTTTGCGAAACGCCAAAAGCCGCATAAATACGGCATATTTTTGGCCACAAAATAAAATATCTCCTCTCGGTTATGGTATAATAGAAGTGACCAGACAACTAAAACCTCACCTAAAGGAGATGATTCTATGATACCACAAAAACAGCTCACTTTGGCAGATATTTTTGAAGATTGTCAGGAAATTTATGATTCTGATAAACCTAAATTTCTGTCTCTTCTTGAAAACCATATTGACCTTGATGAAATTATTCCAATGTCTTTTCGTAAACACTATTATGCGTCTACCGGGCGACACCGTAAATACCCTTTAACTGCTATGCTTTGGGCTTTGATTATCCAACGCATTTTTTCTATTCCTACAGATTCTCTTTTACTTGTATTTCTTAACTATTCAAGACACTTAAGAGATTTCTGTGGTTTTACAAAAGTCCCTGATGCTTCTAAAATCACCCGCTTTAAGCAGGACTTTTTACCGGACTTACTATTAGTTTTCGAAAATCTTGTTGATCTTACGGAACCTATCTGCCGGGCTATCGATTTTGAAAAAGCTCACATGACCATCTTTGATTCCTCCGGAATCGAAGCCTATGTTACCGAAAACAATCCCAAGTATGCCAACCGCATTATCAAACAGTTAAAATCTTATGCAAAAGCTATGAACTTTGATAACAACTATGATCCATACAAAGCTGCTTATGCATCTATGCCTTCCCATGCATCAGCAAACAAAGATGTCAAACAGCTCTATGTTGATGGTCATTTCTGTTATGTTTATAAAATCGGCATTGTCACAAACGGTCTTGGTATCGTTCGCCATTTAAATCTGTATAACAAAAACTTTTTAGTTTCACATCCTGAGCTTATTCCAAACAAGAAAAGTGATTCTCCTGACGAAGATAAATCCATTCATGATGCAAGACTGTTAATCCCTACGCTTTCTGACTTTTTCAAAGCTCATCCCCTGATTAATCCAAAAACATTTCTTGGAGATGCAGCTTTTGATTCCATTGATATCTACAAGAAACTACTTAACGGAGACTCCTTTGGAAACCATGATGACGGAACATGCAAAACTTTTCAATCGGCTTATATTCCACTAAATTCCCGTTCAAAGCTTTCCACTGAATGTGAATGCCCTATCAATGAAAATGGCATTCCCTGTTGTCCTAAAAATCCTTCTTTAGAAATGAAACCGGAAGGAAAACTCATCACAAAGTCAGGAATCAAAAAGTATAAATTTGTGTGTCCGAAAATGGTCTGGGATTACACCCCCCAGACTCAGCGTTCACACCGAAAATGTACTTGTGAAAATCCATGCACCACCTCCAAATGCGGTCGTATGTTTTACATCTATCCAGAGCAGAATCTGCGAGCTTATCCCGGTACACTCCGCAACACACAGGAATGGGATAACACCTACAGAATCCGTACCACTGTTGAGCGTTCCATCAATCACTTTAAATATAGTTTCTGTCTTGCCGAAAGAAAAACCCAGAATGAGAAAACGCTACACGCAGATTTAATACTTGCTGGAATCACCCAGCTGATTTCTGTGGTGCTGGCTGATAAAATCCACCAGCATCAATACATACGAAGTCTCAAACCGCTTGTTACTGCATAGGGCTTACCAATCTCACAAACCTCGTGAGGTTTATTAAGTGTACCTTTTTTTTGATATATCACCTCAGTCCATAGTCATCCTGCTCCGGCAGGATGACTTCCTTGTTTTTAATCAAGATTTCGAACTCACGAATTAAGTTTCGCAATTACCCAATAATATTATTGTTATCTTTTGTTATTTACCACCTAAAATTTTGCGTAACCAATCCCAAAAATCATCAGTTCCAAGATACATATCAGTCCCTCCTTTCCCCTTCATTCTACTCTCCAATCCTCTACATTTTCAACTCTTTTGTGACAAGCGTCGCTTTTTTGTGACGAACGGTCTTTTCTACGAATAAATGATAGTTTACAATAACTTCCTACAAATCACCACTCTTGTACCGGTACAACCTTTATATATTTGCACTCTGTAGTGTATCGTTTTGCCTTGGTTATCGCGAGAAGCCGATATTTTCCGCTTTTTGTTTTCTTTCCATAAACCTTATAAACAGTCGGTACTTCTTTTGTATTCTTCTTCCATTTTTTGTTATATTTGAAAGTATGCACCGCAGTTTTTACCTTCTTCCAAGTGTAAAGATATTTTCCGGCCTTCTTTTTGCAAACAGCCTTTTTCACTTTGCCAGCCTTTTTTATGTGATAAGTAATTTTCTGCTTTTTGGCAAATGAAATTGCTTTTGCATTTTCCACTGTAAAGATTTCGCCAAAAGAAACTTTTCCTAAAACTGCATGTCCACGGGATTCGTTTGCCTCTACTTTGGTATCTCTCCCATTGACATATAATTTTTCGACTGCATTTTCTCCATCTACAGCGTTAAACAACAGTTTTGTTACTTTCTTCGATGAATACAGTTCTTTTAGCTTTGCAGATACCCACGAGCCTCCCATATCAAACACTGTATTTTGCTTAGGCGACAGTAAAATTCGATTCACTTTGCCGGTTATGACACCATCACCAAAAATAGAATTGCTGATTTGCAGAGAATCTATATTGCCTGGGAGTACTGCATCTTCACAAAAAGTATTTTGGGGCAATACAATATTTTTCCAGCTGTCACACCCGGAAAAACACGCATATCCCAAAATAATATCTTCCGGCAATGTTACCTTGGATAATTTTTTGCATTCATAAAAGGAAAGCGCCTGCACTCTTTTCACTGTATCAGGGATAACAAGCTCTTCCATGCATTGAGCAATGTCCCCACCAAGTTTTTTCGCTTCCTCATAATGATCTCCTTCCGGATAACCAATCCGGCTCACTTGATAGCCATCAAGTTCAGATGGAATAACTATCTTCTTAGCCGTAGAAGAAATTGCACAAATTGAGATTTCTTTTTCCGGTTCATTAATCACATAATACGTATACATTCCAGAAGTATAATACTGCATTTCTTCCGCGTGACACCGGGTAACCGGGAGTAAAAAAACAGTGCATAATACGAGCAATATTAATATTCTTTTGTATATACTAATTTTCTTTAACATAATAAAATCCTTCCTAGTCCATAAGTCTTCTATCTTCTGATTTCGCAGGGACATGTCCTATCACTCCTCTGTCATTTTAAACTTAATTCTGGCATTGTACACATAATTTTGTCTTTTCCTTATTAAAATATATCTTTACATGAACTTTCTTAACAGCCTCTTCCTTCCCATCTTCATAAACATCATAAGAAATATCAATGTTGTTTTTTCCGCCTTTAAAATAGCGATAGCGAAGTTGTTGACCTTTTCCTAATTTTATATTATCCGCATCCTTATCCGGATCCCAATCACACGGAACACTCTTCCATTTCACTCCGTCATATTTAACCATGCAAAAATCCTGAAATGTTCCACCTGCTCCCCCATAAAACAACACTAATATTTCTTTTATTCCATCTGCATCAAAATCTTTTGCTTTTAATTTGCAAAAATTGAAATTAAAGTAAAGGTCTTTCTCCTCACTTAAATTTATGCTTTCGTCATCTATTTTTAAAAGCAAATTCTTTTCATCATTACTTTCCAATTTGACTGCGGTTTTGTTCTGAAATCCCAAATCAAATTCCTTTTCCTGATAAGTTTTCTGCAAATTTGCATTATTTTCAACTTGCTGTTCAACCTGTTTTGTATCCTGCTGCTTTACATTTTTCTCACTTCCACAACCCACACAAAGTGTCGCTGCCATTAAAACCGTCATTGCTGCCGCTAAAAATTTACGCTTCATAAATGTTTGCTCTCCTCTTTGTACATTCAAAAATATTTATTCAAGTATAACACACTGTTTCCAAAAATCAACAGTTTTGTGACGAACGTCGCTTTTTTGTGACAAGCGTTACCTTTTTTTGACGAACGACAATTATTTAGGGACAGACAACCATTTACAACGTATTTTTCTATGCTATACTTAAATAAGAATCACATTGAAAAGGAGATTTTTATGAAACGAACATTATTTTGTATACTTACTATAACCTGTTTTCTTTTATCTGCCTGTGCGGATAACACAAATACAGCGTCAAATACGTCATCCAGCGCCGCGCCGGTTCTGCATAAAACCAAGTCCGGCATTACGTATCAAGTATTTGACAAACCGATTTCCGATAAAGTAAGCCTTGACTATACCGTTTTAGCGAAGGATCAGGATCCTTTGATCATAACAGTAACAATGATCGACGAATCGGATGAAAGTAAGGGGCTCGAATATCACGGTTATACCCTGCGTGAAAACGGCTGGGAAGATACTGCACTTCCTTGGGGAAGCGCTTTTAATAAACAATTTCCGCAAGGTCCTTCTTTTATCAGTGGGGATTCAAATGGACTCATTTATATCAGCGTTGTGGACCCGCAGAAGGGGATCCGATTATTTCAGATGGGGAATTCCGAGGACTATAAAGAAATCGATCTTTCGGAGATAAATAAGGCATATAAAGACTATGAACTTGTCGATATCCAATTTGTCACAGACGAAGAAATTGCAGTAGTATTGCAGGAATCTGCCGATGATGCAACGGATCCCACAGTGGCTTCGGATGTTGTATTATTTGATCTTGTCCGGCAGAAAATAATCGACAAAGGGTCCGTAATCAGTAAATATGTTACGTTCGCCGAAGATGGCACGTATTATACCATTTCCACCTCCGGACAATGTATACAGCACCATACCATCCACGACAAAATGCCGGATCGTGTGATTCAGTGTATCATCGATGGCGAGGGCTTGATTTCGGAGACGACCGCCGCACTCGGTCTGCAAATCGCAGATGATATTGGCTATATCGTAACAAGCAAAGGAATCTGCAGCGGAAAATTGAGCGACAAAATATGGAACACTCTTGTCCTGCCGGCAGAGGATCTGTATTACAACGAAAACGATAAACTGTTTCATGAAGCCCCATTTAATTCCATTTATGGATACGCGAAACTTCCCGGAGATAACGGGGATTTCATCGTCTCGACGCTGTTAAATTCCGAAAGCGTTGACTACCAATGGGTGCGATATTCATTGTAAATAATTAAGCCTCTGCATACTCTCCTGTTCACCGGCATATACATATATCAACTTGCCTTATGCCGGTGAATGCTATGAAACGATATCTCGCTCTATTTCTTACCCTTTGTCTGATCTTGTGCAGCTGTGCTCCGGGCGGCAGCAACGGCTCAGTTTCTGACAAAAATTCCCATTCAAATACAAGTTTTCAAGAATATACGGATGCCCTGTTTCGGGAGAACGTCTCAAGCGATGCGCTGTCGCTCAATTATTCTCTCGCGCATCCGGAAAACTATGGAATTTCAAAAACCGCCGGTGGATTTCCACCTCTTTCGGTATCGGAGACGGCACAGGCTTCCTCCGAATATGAAAATGCGCTTGCGAAATTAGAAAGTTTTGACAGGACTTCTCTTTCCGAGTCGGAAAAGATCCTATATGACAATTTAAAATACACGTTGGAAATGAATCAAAAAGGAGAAGAATTTTTTCTATTTTCTCGTCCTTTCTCCCCGGTTACCGGGCTTCAGGCGCAGCTTCCCGTTCTATTAGCGGAGTATACTTTTGACTGTAGAGAGGATATTGAAAACTATTTTACATTGCTTCGCAGCATCCCTTCGTATTTTGAGTCGGTTCTCGTCTTTTACGATCATCAGGGAAAAGCCGGCCTGCTGCCCTGTCGGAGTACAATGTCACACATTTTGGAGCAGTGCCAGACCTTTTTGTCCGACAAAGGCTGGAAACTTTTGCTCACGTCATTTCGAAGCCGCATTGAAGCGTGTGATTTTATCGACCAGGAAGAAATGTTACGTTACCGCAAAGAAAATAAATCCTTGATCAAAAAAGAATTTGTGCATGCATATGAAAATCTGGCGGCCGGTCTGAACAGCCGAATGGATGCCTGTCCGGAAAACGGAGCTCTTTGCAGTTATCAAAACGGGGAGCAGTATTACCGCTATTTATTTGCCGATGAGTCCGGATCTTCACGTGGTCCGGAGGAATATCTAAAGCTATTAAAAGCCCGGTTAAAGAAGTCAAAAGAAACTCTTCTTGCGTATGCGAAAAAAGATGCCTCGCTTTTTGCCAATCTGAATTTGTCGCCCGGAAAAGGACTGACACCGGAGCAGCAGTTAGAACATCTGACAACTGCGATCAAGGATGATTTTCCGGAGATCAAAGAGGTGGGTTATAAAGTCTCCTACGTGGATCCGTCATTGGAAGATTATCTGAGTCCTGCTTTTTATCTCACACCGCCGCTTGATGCCTACGACGAAAATGCGATCTACATCAACGGAAGTGACCGGTTTGCCGGTGCAGATCTGTTTACCACGCTTGCACACGAAGGCTACCCGGGACATCTGTATCAAAATGTGTACGACCGCAGCCAGAATCATCCGCTGCTTTCTTACGCCTTAAATTTTAATGGCTATACCGAAGGCTGGGCGACCTATGCGGAAATTTATTCGTACAAATATCTCGGATACAAAAAGGAAGAAATTGGAATATTGCGAAATAATATGATTGTTTCCCTCTGCCTTTACGGGATATGCGATATCGGTATTCATCTGCTCGGATGGAGTGCGGATGACGTGTATGCCTTTCTACTGCAGAATGGTTCTTACGACCGTGAGACATCCGATTCTCTTTATGAAAATATCATCGACGAACCGGGTTCTTACCTCAAATATACGATTGGATATATGGAATTTGCAAGATTAAAAAAGACCGCCAAAAGCCATCAGGGAGACTCCTTTTCGGAAAAGGAGTTCCACCGATATGTGCTTTCTGCCGGTCCGAGTGCATTTTCTGTATTAGAAAATCATCTTACAGATCAATGAATGTCTAAATCTGCTACAAATACAGGGAGACGTTTCTTAAATTCTTCGTAAAGCATCGTCGCCACTTCGCGCATCTGTGGGTGGGCATGAGAATCCACGCGCAGACGGAAGAAGTTTCTCCAGGAACGGAGATTCATCGTTACGACGATTTCCGTTTTCAGAGAATTTGGAAGGACAGAACGTGCTTCCTGTGGCGTAGCACCAAGTTCAAGCATACGGAAATAAGACTGCTCAGCGTTTTCCATCGCTTTGGTCCATACTTCGTATTTGGCTTTGTCATTTTCTTTTGACAGATCGTATTGGAAGCCGCTTGCAAGATCAATCACGGTGATCTGATTGTCAAATTTGTCACCGCTGTAGTTGCAGTAACGTGTGCTTTCCTGACTGTAACTTGCGATACGATGGCGCACGATCTCATGTGTCACACCACGGTCACATACGAAACGAACGGTCACATTTTCATGCTCGATCACCGATTCATGCTGTCTTGTCAAAAGACCTTTGATAAATTTCTCTGCCGAATCCTCCGTGATCTTTCCTTCACTTTTGTAGCAGACACGGCCGATACGTTCGATCTTTTTTACAATCTTTTCGTAATCGTCCATATCTATAATTTCTATACTCGGTTTGATTACTTGCATCTTTTATTTCCTCTCTATTTCTTATAGTCGTATTCCAGCACGACAACGGACAATGGTGGAAGATAGCAGGTAAGTTCATATGCTGTCTCTTTTTTCTTGTCTGTCGTCACCTTCTTCGCCCTGATCGGCGATTCATTGAGGCGACCTTGGCCGCCGTACTTTGGTGCATCGGAATTGAGAATCTCGCGGAATGTACCGCCACACGGCGCTTTTACCGTATACTGCTCATGCGCTACCGGTGTGAAATTGAGAATAAACATCAACTGTTTTTTCGTCGTCTTTCCGCGGCGCACAAACGCTACCGTGCTTGTCTCCGCACGTTCGCAGTCCATCCACTCAAATCCCATCACATCGTTGTCATTGTAATACAGCGCATCATTTTCAAGATAAAGTTTGTTCATGTCTTTGATGAACGCATGGATTCCCTGATGTGGTTCCTGATCCAATAAGAACCAGTCTAAACTCCGCATCTCGCTCCATTCACGCTCCTGCGCAAATTCCTGTCCCATAAACAGAAGTTTTTTGCCCGGATGTCCGTAGAAGAAACCGAACGCCGCTTTCAGTGCTGCGTATTTATCTCCGGTCAGCCCCGGCATTTTATTGAGCAGGGAACATTTTCCATGTACTACTTCGTCGTGGGAAAGCACGAGAATGTACTTTTCACTCAGATGATAGGACAGACTGAAGCAGAGCTGTTCATGATGAAACTGCTTAAAATACGGGTCCAGTTTCATATATTCCAAGAAGTCATTCATCCATCCCATATTCCATTTATAGGAAAATCCAAGACCGTTGTCCTTAACACGTTTTGTGACACCCGGCCACGCCGTCGATTCTTCCGCAATGATGTAGGCATCCGGATGACGTTTTTCCATAATGCTGTTTAAGTGGCGCAAAAAGTCCATTGCCTCGTAGTTTTCATTGCCTCCGTCTTTGTTTGGAAGCCAGTCGCCATCCTGCTTTCCGTAATCAAGATAAAGCATCGAAGCCACCGCATCCACACGAAGTCCGTCGATGTGGAACTTTTCAATCCAGAAAAGCGCATTGGCAACAAGGAAATTCTGCACTTCTTTCTTTCCATAGTCGAAAATATACGTTCCCCAGTCCGGATGTTCGCCACGACGGCGGTCACTGTGTTCATACACTGCCTGTCCATCGAAATTTCCGAGACAATGTGCATCTTTCGGAAAATGCGCAGGAACCCAGTCAAGAATTACCTCGATGCCGCGTTTATGCATTTCATCGACAAAATACATAAAGTCTTTCGGCGTTCCGTAACGGCTCGTCGGTGCATAATAACAGCCTACCTGATAACCCCATGAACCATCAAACGGATATTCTGCAATTCCCATCAATTCAATGTGGGTATATCCCATCTCTACGAGATAATCGCCCATCATTTCCGCCAGTTCACGGTACGAATAAAAACCATTGTCATCGTCTTCGACGCGCTTTTTCCACGAGCCGAGATGTGCCTCGTAAATATTCATCGGTGCACGTTCGCGCACTTCTCTCGTCTTCGCACGATGTTTCTTTTCATAGTCGCCGTCCTGCCACTCATACCCCGCAAGTGATGTTACAACGGACGCATTGTCCGGGCGCATCTGTGCATAATTTCCATACGGATCGGTCTTAAAAAGAAGCTCTCCGCTCCGCGTCGTAATCTGGTATTTGTACACGGCACCTTCACCGACATCCGGCACGAACAATTCATAGATACCGCTTGGGCCGATCAGACTCATCGTGTGCAGCCGTCCATCCCACATATTGAAATATCCGACGACACTCACACTTCTTGCATGCGGTGCCCATACAGCAAATCTTGTCCCCGTCACACCGTCAATCGTCTCGACATGCGCGCCTAATTTGTCAAAGATTTCATAATGATTTCCCTGCGCAAAAAGGTAAGTATCATAATCCGTTATCTCCGTTTTGTAGGCATACGGATCTGCGGTCTCAACCACATCGCCCTCGCCATACTGGATCCGGACACGGTAATCTTTCAACTGGTCTTTCTTTTTCTCAATCTCCAATCCAAAAAGTCCAAGTTCTGCATCCAGTTCCTCTGCTTCAAACGCAGTCTCTCCGGACACATCGGTGATCCACACGCGCTGTGCTACCGGCCGGCGCACGACAAACATCTGCGTTCCCTCGTAAAAATGCATTCCAAGGAGATCCTGCGGAGCATTGATCACCCCTTCTTCCATTTCTTCGATCAAATGTGGATTCATCCACTTTTTCAGTATTTCATTCACTCTTTCTTCAACCTCCTCCAAATCAAAGAAGCGTTTTCTTTACAATTTCTGCCAATTCCATTGACTTTTTGTCTGCGTCGTCCATATCCTTGCCAACAACCCCAAAATAAATTTTAATCTTTGGCTCGGTTCCCGATGGACGGATGCAAAGCCATGCATCGTCGGTCAATTCGAAATACAATACATTTGATTTTGGCAGCCCTGTCTTTCCTTCTTCACCAGTCTGGATATTTTTGATGGTGTCGCGGTCATAGTCACGAATCGCTGTCACTTTATAAGGACCAAACTCCATCGGCGGATTTTCACGAAGACCGCTCATCGTAGACTTAATCTTCTCCAGTCCTTCAATGCCTTTGTGCGTGATCGCGATAACATCGTCTTTGTAATATCCATATTTTTCATACATATTGATCATAGCATCCCACAATGTCATGCCACGTTTTTTATAATAAGCTGCCGCCTCGCAAAGTGCCATGGAAGCCACAATACCGTCTTTGTCACGGGCATGGGTTCCGATCAGGCAACCATAACTTTCCTCAAATCCGAAGAGATACGTACCCTCTCCGCTCTGCTCACTCTTTAAGATCTCACGGCCGATCCACTTAAATCCAGTCAGACATTCTACGACTTTAATGCCATAATATTTCGCGATGGCATCGACAAGATTGGTCGTTACGATCGTTTTTACCATATAACCGTCTTCCGGCAGTTTGCCTTCCAATGCCAGTTTTTGTCCGATCTCATAATCTGCCAGGAACGAACCGCTCATATTTCCGGTCAGGCAGATATACTCGCCGGATTTACTGTCTTTTACATAAACACCGAGGCGGTCGGCATCCGGGTCTGTCGCCAAAACGAGGTCGGCATCCTTTTCTTTGGCAAGGGCAAGAGCCAGTTCAAAGGCTTCTCTCGCCTCCGGATTTGGATAGCTGACGGTCGGAAATTCGCCGTCCGGAAGTTCCTGCTCCGGCACTACAAAGACATTGGTAAATCCCAATTCTTTCAACACGCGGCGCACCGGAATATTGCCGGTTCCGTGCAATGGTGTATATACGATGCGAAGATCTTTTTCCACTTCTTTAATGCAGTTTGGATGCAGCACATTTTTCTTCAACTCTTCCATATAACGGTCATCGATCGCTGCGCCGATATTTTCATACAATCCGGCTTTGACCGCCTCTTCTTTTGGCATCGTCTTAACGGTCGCATAATCCGTCACCGCTTTTACTTCATCCATAATTCCGGTGTCATGAGGCGGTGTGATCTGTGCTCCGTCCTCCCAATATACTTTATATCCATTGTATTCCGGCGGATTGTGGCTTGCTGTCACATTGATTCCGGAAATGCAGCCAAGTTCTCTGACGGCAAACGAAAGTTCCGGCGTCGGACGAAGGCTCTCAAATACATAGGCTTTGATGCCGTTTGCAGCCAGACAGCAGGCAGCTTCATCGGCAAATTCCGGCGACATTCTACGACTGTCAAATGCAATTGCGACTCCTTTTTTCTCGCCTTTCTGGCTCAATATGTAATTGGCAAGTCCCTGTGTTGCCTTACGTACGGTGTATACATTCATACGGTTGGTACCGGCTCCGATAATCCCGCGAAGTCCCGCTGTACCAAATTCAAGATCCGCATAAAAACGTTCCTTGATCTCGTTTTCATCCCCTCGGATCGACTCCAGTTCCTTTTTAGTATCCTCATCAAAATAAGGATTTGCCAACCATTCTTCATAATTTTCCATGTAACCCATAATAAATATCTCCTTTCCATTAATTGGTTTCGCTTCCCTTTGCCGTCAGATCCGGAAAACTCCAGGAAACGTCTTCATCATCGTCGGTTGTCGTGACAGAATAACTCTTTGTCGTATATCCATCCTTGGCTAACGTCAATGTGATCGCTCCGATTTTTTTCGGAAAACTGCACGGCGCTACGCCCTGGTAATTGCCATCCAGATAAACGCTTGCCCCGGCGGGTGTGCTGACAGTGATCTTATGATCGTTGTCATAACTTTCCGTCACCGTGTTCTGCTGATTTGAATCATCCTTTTCCACACTGCTCTCGTCATCGCTCGACACCTCGGCCTCCTCTTCCGCCAGACTGATTCTCACGGTCGGATTGGCAGACTGCACGTCCACGATGCCGGTGTATGTTGTATAACCATCCAGTATAACCTGTATCGAATGTTTCCCGTATTTGAGAGACACCGGTTTACTGTAATCGGTCATTGTTCCATTGACATACAGTTCCGCGCCCTGCGGATCAATGTCAAACACGACTTGTCCCTTGTCTTTGACCGTGCTCTTAAAGAGCGACATATCAAGTTCCAATGTCTTGTCGCGCTCAATCGCAACACTCCGGCTCCCCTCAAAGTCCCCATTTTTCATGGAAACCTCGTACGTTCCTTCCGGAACGGGCACCAGCATGTTTTCTGTCACCGGCAGAATCCGTACCCCGGAAACGGTCATCGTTCCACCGATAAAATCTTTATATTTGGCCGGCTTGATATAGCCATGGCCTTTTGTCACCACGATCGAATAGGCCTTTCCTTTGACTCCCCGGAATGTCACTTCGTCTGTGGCAGCAATTTCCTGCAGATCAATGGGTTTCCCCTCGGAAAACGCCTGAAATCTGCTTCCGTAGCGGTAGCGCGTCCCCTGTATCTCGAGATAGGATTCGTCCGTATTAAACTGAACATCCTTTACGTCTTCCGTTTCCAATATATCCTTGGAACTCTGCACTTTCTGCAATGTCGTCTTTCCGTCATCAAGATACAGATCAAATACTTGTCCAACCTCGAGAGACTCCGACGAAATCTGTTTGTCATTTTTCGTCAAAACCTCTGTCGCCCCGTTATACGTATAGGTCGCCTCTTTTTCCAGCTCCGGCTCGTAAAATGTCATCGTGCCGGCTTCTGCTTTTGTCAAAACACCCACGAAATCGCGTCCCTTTTCATACGTAATTGCTGCATTGGGGTTCGGACTTTGCGTCGCTGCCGGTCTCGCTGTCTTTTTCCCGCATCCGGAAATGAGCAGACAGCTGAGTACCGCCAAAAACAGCCCCATCATCCATTTGTTTCTCATCATGCACCTCATTCTCTGTCGAAGACTTCAATTAAAGTAAGTATATCATAAATCAAAGAAAACTTCCACCGTTTTCATAGTTTTTTAAAAACTGTTCGCGGCACTGTTCCATCTCGCCCAAACTACGTAGTTTTTGGAGACTCTGCTCCGAAAACCAGCTCTTTTTATGGTTAAAATATCCATTTAGCAGCTTCCAGTATTTTTCCGGAAACAAGAGCATAATGTAAATAAATTCCTGTTCGTCCTTCGCCAGATCCGCTTTTTTTGCATAACTTTCAAGAATGGTCATTCCCTTTTTTCTGTCCCATCCATTTTTTTCCAATGATTTGCGCATCAGATACGTCAGATCCAAAAGCGGAATCCCCTTTCCCGCCTTTTCAAATCCTACCGTCGCGAGGCGGTTCGCTTGCCGGATCAGATTATGATAATTGTAATCACCATGACAGTACCGTCCGCCATCTTCCATTATTTTGCAGTAATAATTGCAGTTTTCAAGACAGGCCGAAGCCTCAACCGCTTTTTCATAAAACCGCTCAAAACAGCCAATTGCCTGAATTTCAAATTCGGTCCGCTGTTTTTTCTTTTTCATATATGTATGGATCCGTTTCAATTCCCGCGTGTGCTTCTGTACCCGCTCCAAAAGGGGCACAGCGGCAGGCAGTGATTCTCCTTCTTCCTCCAGCACGCACACACCCTCCAGCGTTTGATGCAGTCTCGCAAGGTTTTCTCCCGCAAGAGCCAGATCCGGCTTTGCCCGCAGGTCACATTCTTCCCCGGAAAACCATTGGTAAATCACATATTTCTCGCCGCTTTCAAGTTCTGTCACGTACTCATCGGCATTATTTTTCAGCGCTTTATCAACCCGCTCAAATCCCCGCAGCACTAAAATTTCTTTTATTTTATTTTCAAAGGCAAAATGTCCCCGGATCTGCTCGTATTCGCGCAGCAGTTTCGGTCCCTGCGTCGTTTCCAGCAGCCACCCTCCGCGGTGGCGGTAGCGCCGTTTGACAGTCAGATCATAATTTGCCAGACTTTTCTCCACCTTATCTTCCAACTTGCACCCCTCCTTCATGTTTTAACATTGTATGAGGAAAGGTCAGGTTGTATGACTAAAAGATGTCTGTTCAAATACCGTTTTTAATATCGTAAGCCCGATCGGACCAAGCACGATCCCTCCGACGCCGAACAATTTCAGACCCACATACACGGACAAAAGCACGTAAAGCGGCTTTAACCCCATTTCTTTTCCCATAAGTTTGGGCTCCAGCACTTCGCGGACGACCATTGTGACCACATACAGCGTCAAAAGCACGGCGGCGGCCACATAATCCTTCTGGATCCACGAAAAGACCGCCCATGGAATTAAAATTGTGCCGCTTCCAAGAACCGGAAATGCATCGACGATCGCGATCAGGATTCCCATCAGCACCGCATACGGATTTTTGAGCAGAAGCAATACGATCGTCGAAATGACTGCGATAAAAAATAAAAGCAGCCCCTGCGCTTTGAGATAAGCAAATCCCGCGATTTTTAGTTTCTTCACGTAAGGCACAAGTGCCGGATAGCGCACTTCGGTTCTCTCTTCCAATGACAGCAGGAGCACCGCCATTAAAAATACGACGAACCCGGCGCCCCATTCTCCGATGCGCAGAAACATCCGCGGAATGCTCCCGGTGATCTGAGGCAGCAATACACTCGCGATCTGTCCATCCATATCACTCATTCTCGCCTCCAGCCACCGGTAACTGGTTCCCTTTGACAGTGCGAGCAGATTGTCGATGGAACCACAGCCGCCTTGGCAGAGATGCGACAAAGCTCCCGCCTGCCCGGGAAGATGACGGATAAATTCGACGAGCTGGCTGGTGCACAAATATCCGATATAAAATAAAAAACACCCCAGCGCACCGAGGCTTACAACCACCATAAGAACACTGCATACTTTCCGATTCAGATGTGTCGCCGTATGTATTTTTTTCGTCCACGGCTGCAAAGCTTTGGCAAATACCAGCGCCAATACAAAAGGAACCACAAGTGGTAAAATATAGCAAAAGCTTACATAAATTACACATGCAGTTCCTAATAAGATCAATACTTTTTTGTATTTTTTTACATGGTTCATGGGTATTCTCCTTTCCGGGGTTCCTCGATGTGCTTACGTATCTGTCATACCCGGTTAGTATGAACCATTTTGATAAGATTTATTCTGCTTCTTTTACAATAAATCGGTAGCCGACTGCCCAAACCGTCTCAATGTACTGCGGATTCTGGGTATCTTTTTCAATCTTTTCACGGATTTTTTTGATATGAACCGTAACGGTCGCAATGTCTGCACCGACCGGACTCAGCTGCCACACTTCTTCCAAAAGTTCTTCTTTCGAAAATACGCGGTTTGGATGCTGTGCGAGGAAGAACAAAAGATCAAATTCTTTTGTCGTAAGATTCTTCTCGACACCGTCCACATAAACACGGCGCGCCGTACGGTCGATCTTCAATCCGCCCGCCTCGATGACTTCATTTTCTTCTTTCATCGCACTGCCGACTAATTTTTTATAACGCTCCAAATGCGCCTTTACACGAGCCACAAGTTCACTTGGGCTGAATGGCTTGGTCATATAGTCATTGGCTCCCAGTCCGAGTCCGCGGATCTTGTCGATGTCTTCTTTCTTTGCTGAAACCATCATAATCGGAATCTCGGATGTCTCGCGAATCTTTTTGCAGATTTCAAAACCGTCCGTTCCCGGAAGCATAAGATCCAGTATCACCATATCAAATTTTTCTGTCGTCGCCATCTTCATACCTTCGGTACCATCGCTGCAGATCACAACCTCAAAACCACTCAATTCCAAATAATCCTTTTCCAATTCTGCAATTGGTAATTCGTCCTCTACAATCAAAATTCTCTTACTCATCATGTTCCTCCTTTTGTTCTGTTTCCTTTTTTAATGTAAAGTATACCTCTGTCCCTTTTCCAAGCTCGCTTTCTGCCCAAATGCGTCCACCGTGCTCGTCCATGATCTTTTTTGCAATCGCAAGTCCTAAGCCGCTGCCGCCGGTTCGTGAATTTCGGGAACTGTCTGTCCGGTAAAACCGCTCAAAGATAAATGGCAGTTCCTCTTTACCTATCCCTTTTCCATTATCACGAATCATGACTTGGATAAAAGGACCTTGATCTTCTACATTGACAAGGATCATTCCCTGTTCCCTTTGTATATATTTTACCGCATTCCCTACTATATTTGCAACAACTCTTTTTATTTTTTCTTCATCAATGACAATCTCAACGTCTTCGCCGACATCACATTGATACAAAAGCTGTATATTGCGGGTTTCCAGATCCAGGCTCATTCCACTGATGCACTCCGCAAAAAAATAACTTGCTTTTACCGGAGCGAAGCGGAAATCTTCCACTTTTTGATAAATTTTTGTGAAATACGAAAGTTCATCAACAAGACCTGCCATATCCACCGCCTTTGAATGAATCGTTTTGACATACCGCTCCATTCGTTCCGGCGTCGCCGCCACACCATCCATAATTCCCTCTGCATAGCCTTTGATCGCCGTAAGCGGCGTTTTAAGGTCGTGGGAAATATTGCCAATTACTTCTTTTGTCAGTGCATCTGCCCTGTTTCTCTCCTCCGTCGTCTCCCGCAATTTAGTCTGCATCGTATCGAAATCTTTATACAGTCCATCAAATTCGCTGCCTTCAATCGACGGCAGTTCATATTCGAGATCCTCTTCACTGATATGGATCGCCGCCACCTGAAGCTGCCGTATCGGCACAAAGACATTATAATAAGTATGCCCAATGATTCCGACAACAATCAGAACACAGACAATAATGATCATTCCCAAAAGACCGACGTAAAATACAGTAATATGGGGAAGATTTACATTGAGGTCCGTTACAATGCACACGCTTCCGGTTCGTCCATCCGGCATTATGACGCCCAGTTTTTTAAATAAAAATTTCTTATCTTCTTTTCCGCAATACTGGCCGCTTTCTTCGGAATAATTATTATTGGCCACCAACAGATCCCGATATACATAATCATACTGGTTGAAATCTCCAAAAAATGTAAATCCGCCGTCCACGATCACTGCCAGAAAGGAGTATTTTTCTTTCAAATAATTGTTTTCTTTGTTCAGATATTCATTGTCTAGAAATACCTTCGGATCCCTCATGGCACGGTCCTGCAGATCCATATAATCGTATTTGGTATACGAGTTTAACAGGAGCACACGGTCGAACAAGCTGTACGGCGACGGCATATCTTCCGCTGAAATCTGATACGTACTGCGGATACTTTTCATTTCCCCATAGGCAAAAAGTGTCACCATCAGAATAAGTACCATGATCGGACAGACCGCCAATATGATAAACGTATTTCTTGTCTTTTTTACGTTTTTCTTTTTTTTATTATTTTTACTCATTTTTCCTCGATTTCACCCAGCTTTCCCTGTTTTTTCTCAAAGATAATTTTATTTTAACACATTTCTTTTCATTTTCATAATGTTTTTTTGCTTGACATCGCTCTTTTTCAATGGTATCGTGAAATACGATAAGATTGGAGGATACTGTTATGAATATTTTACGTCGCTTACCTGACCCCGACGAGGTCAAACGAGAAATTCCCGTATCGGAAAAAGTCGCAAAGATCAAAAAAAGCAGAGATGCTGTCCTGCGTGATATTTTTATGGGAAAAAGCGATCTTTTTGCTTTGATCATCGGACCTTGTTCAGCAGATAACGAAGAAGCTGTTATTGACTACACCTTGCGCCTGGCAAAAATCCAGGAAAAGGTCGCAGATAAAATTTTTATCGTTCCTCGTGTTTATACCAATAAACCAAGAACGACCGGAAAAGGATATAAAGGAATGGCAAGCCAGCCTAATCCGGAAGAAAAAGAGGACATGCTCAAAGGTCTTCATTCTATCCGTGAGACGCATATCGCTGTCGTAGAGCAGACGGGTATGTCTTGTGCCGATGAAATGCTTTACCCTGAAAATTACGAATATCTTTCTGACATTCTTTCTTATATCGCTGTCGGCGCGCGTTCGGTAGAAAACCAGCAGCACCGCCTGACTGCCAGCGGAATTGAGGTTCCATGTGGTATGAAAAACCCAACCAGCGGTTACCTTTCGGTTATGCTTAATTCCATCGAAGCAGCCCAGTGCGGCCACCATTTCATCTACCGCCAGCAGGAAGTAGAGACACAGGGAAATCCGCTTACGCATGCGATCCTTCGCGGAAGCGTAAACAAACACGGACGCAGCCTTCCAAACTACCATTACGAAGACCTGCTTCTTCTCCATGAGATTTACAGCGAGAGAAATCTTGAAAATATGGCTGTTATCGTAGATACAAACCACGCAAACTCCGGCAAACATTTTGAACAGCAGATCCGTATTTCCAAGGAAGTGCTTGAAAACCGCCGCATTTCCAAAGATATCCACAATATGGTGAAAGGTCTTATGATCGAAAGTTATATCGAAGACGGTAACCAGAAGATCGGTGACCACGTCTACGGAAAATCCATCACAGACCCTTGTCTCGGATGGGAAAAGACAGAGAAACTGATCTACGAATTGGCAGATCGTCTGTAATTTATGAAATTTACCGGACAAACCCACAAAAATCCACTGGGCAGACGCAAGAATTTCTTGACGTTTGCCCTTTTTTGTTGTATGCTAAGGTGTGAGACATTTTATGCAACAGAAATGAGGTTTAATGATGAGTAAAATACTATTTACTTCTGAATCCGTAACAGAAGGACATCCAGATAAAATTTGTGATCAGATTTCTGACGCAATCTTGGACGCATTGCTTGCACAGGATCCTATGAGCCGTGTAGCATGTGAAACAGCAATTACTACCGGCCTTGTATTGGTCATGGGTGAAGTGACCACGACGGCTCAGGTTGACTTACAAAATATTATCCGTAATACGATTCGCGAAATCGGCTATGATGCTTCAGAAAAGGGCTTCGATGCTAACACTTGCGGTGTTATGGTGGCATTGGACAAGCAGTCTACAGACATCGCCATGGGCGTTGACAAGGCTCTGGAAGCAAAACTTACCGACAGCCAGATCGAAGCAATCGGCGCCGGCGACCAGGGTATGATGTTCGGCTATGCTACCAACGAAACCGACGAATACATGCCATATCCGATTCACCTGGCTCACCGTCTTTCCCGCCAGTTATCGAAGGTCCGCAAAGACGGAACGCTTCCTTACCTGCGTCCGGACGGAAAATCCCAGGTAACGGTAGAATACGACGAATCCGGAAACCCTTCCCGTATCGATGCCGTTGTCATCTCCAGCCAGCACAGCGAGGATGTCAGCTGGGATCAGATTAAAGAAGATATCCGTGAAAAAGTTATTGATCCAATTCTCCCTGCAGAACTTTTGGACGATGACACAAAATATTATATCAATCCAACGGGACGTTTTGTCATCGGCGGTCCAAACGGCGACAGCGGTCTGACCGGCCGCAAGATCATCGTTGATACTTACGGTGGATGGGCTCGTCACGGCGGCGGTGCTTTCTCCGGTAAGGACTGCACGAAAGTAGACCGTTCTGCTGCTTACGCAGCCCGCTACGTAGCAAAGAATCTCGTAGCTGCCGGCCTTTGTGACAAAGCTGAGATCCAGCTTTCCTATGCGATCGGCGTCGCTTCTCCGACTTCGATCCGCATCGATACTTTCGGCACCGGCAAACTTTCCGAAGACAAGTTAGTCGATATCATCCGTGAGAACTTCGACCTGCGTCCAGCCGGCATCATCCAGATGCTCGACCTGCGCCGCCCAATCTACAAGGCTACCGCAGCTTACGGACACTTCGGCCGCAACGATCTCGACCTCCCTTGGGAGAAACTTGACAAAGTGGATTTATTGAAGAAATATCTGTAAAAGATTTACATGTTTTGATATTCCGGCTCGAAGGATTCGAGCCGGCATGCTCTCATAGTTAAATGGATATAACAGCCCCCTCCTAAGGGGCAGTTGTAGGTTCGATTCCTACTGGGAGTACTCGCGAAGATATTGAGGAGTGCAGAAAAGAGTTCACTATAGACACGCAAGTTTACTTGCATGTGACTATAAGTGGACTCTTTTCTATAGGACGAACGTCCGCGGCCAGACCGGCTTTGCCGGGCTGGCTGCACGACGAAATAGTGCGAAGCACGCGGGCTTGCGGGATGGTTTTTCCCGCAAGACTGGCATTACTTTATAAAAAGCCGTGCAGAAAAGAGCGCACTATAGACACGCAAGTTTACTTGCATGTGGCTATAAGTGGACTCTTTTCTATAGGACGAACGTCCGCGGGCAGACCGGCTCTGCCGGGCTGACTGCACGACGAAATATCGCGAAAAATTCAGCGCTTTGGGCGAAATTGAGCTGGTTTTTGACCCTGCTATCACTTTTTTCCTAAAAGTCAAATGATTTGCCTCGCTCTTTTGACCCTATAATAAATTCGCTTATCTAGATCAAACAACTGCCACATGTTATTTGACTCAGAACTCCCTTTTATTCCCTAGACCATATTAACACGCTATTTTTTGTGACTCATATAAAAAAATTGGTATTTGAGTCAAATTGTCTTTCGAATTCATATGACTTTATTTTCTTTTTTACAGATTAAGTCAAAAAGATTCCAAGTTTGTCTCCAAAAATGGAGTAGACTTTTGCCGCTGTTAGCGATATAACGCAAAAAGGGAAACAAAAAATTTCTTTAAAGGAGAAGTTTATCATGAACATGATAACCATTCAATGGGAAATACCAGAAGAAATGAAACCATATATAGACAGCACTAACAAACTTCGGCAAAATGCAATTCTTTTGTATCCTTATATTTTAGACAAAACCATTTCACACGGACGTGCAGCGGAAATCTTGGGAATGTCAAAACTTGATCTGATTGATTTAATCCTGAATCCGTGAAACTCTATGAAAAAAATAGGAATAATACATCTTTCATAAATTATTCAAAGCAGCATGACTTTTGGTGTATTGTATTCCTAAAAACGTCGCTAGGGTAAAGTTTTTGTAGGAAAATAAAAAAATAGAAAGCACCGGATTCCTGTGTTAGGATTTAAGGTGACCAAACCAACAATCCAAGGAGGGTGCTTTCATGATTAACAGTATACAACATTTTCAGGAACAAGGGGTAAAAAATTTAACAGAAATTTTTAGTCACTATACAGATGACCTTACCAAGTTTGCAGAAATGGTTTATGGAGTGACTAAAGAGGTAACGAAGTTAGGGCTTTCCCTGATTGAAGAAGAACTGAAAAGCTATGATGAACTGCTGCGTAAACGACAGGATCTGCGAAAAGGCTGGTACATTGAACGCCGGGATGAAACGAAGCTTCTGACCAGTCTGGGAGAAATCTGTTACAGTAGGACGTATTTTCACAATAAAGAAACCGGGGAATACTGCTATCTGTTAGATCGTCTCATGGGCTTGGAATCGCATGCCCGTATTTCAGAGGATGCAGAAGCCAGAATACTGGAGGAGGCTGTGGAAAGCAGTTACCGGAAAGGCGGAATCAATGCCTGTATCGGGGAACAGGAGGTAAGCAAGGAAACCGTAATGAATAAGCTTCATACCCTTGAGTTTCCGTTACTGGAGCCGCTGAAGGAGAAACGCACAGTAAGCTATCTGTATATTGATGCAGATGAAGACCATGTTTCGCTGCAGTATCTTGAAAAAAAGGGTGACATTAAAAAGCCCCGCGTTAATACCGTTATGCCAAAGCTTATCTACGTCTACGAGGATGTAAATTTCGATGGGAGTAAGCATGAACTGGTAAACTGCCATTATTTCGGAGGGGATTATGCCGGGACGGAAGGGACGAAAGAACTATGGCAGGAAGTGTTTGATTTTATTACAGAGAGCTATGACGAGGAAGTGCTGGAGAAAATATATATAAACGGAGACGGAGCGGATTGGATTAGAACGGGAGCAGGAATGCATGCCAAGGCACGTTTTGTTTTGGACCGTTTTCACATGCATAAATATATCATATCAGCAACAAGCCACTTGAAAGATTCCGCACAGGATGCGAGAAGTGAAATATACAGAGCTATTAACGGAAAGCGGAAATGGGCGGCAGAAGAAGCATTTGATAAGATTCTGCATGTAACAGAGAAGGAAACAAAAGCAAAGGCAGTAGAATCCGCAAAGAATTATATTCTGGGGAACTGGGCAGGAATTATGGAATCCGTAAGGGCGAAGGATAAGAGCCTGCAGTGCAGCGCAGAGGGACATGTGAGCCACATTTATTCAGACAGAATGAGTTCAAGACCATTAGGCTGGAGCAGAACCGGTGCAGATAAGATGGCAAGACTGCGTATATACCGCCAGAATAAGAGGGACATACTGGAACTGGTTCGATACCAGAAAAAAGAACTGCCACTGGCTGCAGGTGCAGAAGAGGTGATATATTCAGCAACGCAGATGCTGGCTGCCGAAAGGCGCAACAAAAACAGGCTTGGAAAACTGGCAGATATGCCGGTATACAGTATTCCTTATCCACATATAAAAAAGATAGCGGCACTAAAAAATCATATATGGGGATTGTAAGAAAAGAAGAAATCGGATATAGTAAAAACAGTTATCAAATCTGAAACAGGTCACAGGTGTAGTCTGTCTAATACTTTCCGACAGTAAATTTACCCCATCAAAAACGTCCACAGCCTTGAATTTTAAGTGCAAAACTGGTACAATGGAAATATAAGTTTCACGGATTCAGGTAGTATATAAATATTAAGAACCTGATATTATCCCTTATTTTAAATTACTGTGGAGGAAAAAGCGTTATGGGAAAAAAATCCGTCAAAAAGAACAAAAATATCTATCAAATTTGTCGTGAAAGACTAGAACTTACAAGAGAAAAAGCAAGTGAACTTTTAGAAACGATTTCTGCAGATCGCATCGAAAAAATTGAAAATGGAAAATCCTTACCTCGTCCAGACGAAGTAATTCGAATGTCTGATTGCTACAAAATGCCGAATCTTTGTAATCAATTTTGTGCAAAAGATTGCCCCATTGGTCAAAAATATGTACCAGAGATTTCCATGAAAGAACTTTCTCAAATTACACTTGAAATACTAGCTTCATTAAACGCTGTAGAGAAAAAGAAAGACCGACTAATCGAAATTGTTGCAGACGGCAAAATTGAAGAAGATGAATATCCAGATTTTATCACAATTCAAGACGAGTTAGAGAAAATCTCTCTATCAGTTGAAACACTGCAGCTTTGGGTCGAAAAAGCGATTAACGAAAATGGAATTGACCCTGAAAAATTAAAAGCCGCCAAACCGTAATTTTACCTTAGGGGGGGGCATAGAGCCCCCATAGGTTCCGTAATAATCTTCTGGGTCCAGTCAATCCTCCGCCTTTCCACGTCGAAACAAAAATAATCTATCCAGCCAAAACTAATTGATAAACAAACTGTAAATCAGCACGCCAATCAGCTTTTGACTGTTCCATACATTCTCTTCGCCCCAACACGTCTATATCAAAATTCAACTGATCAATCACCTTATATCTCGGAACAATTCCCTGCGTAATAAGTGTTTTCAATAAGGTTTGTCTCTGGCTAAGACTCATTCCATTAACTCCTACCGTATACCCATATAGTTTTAAAATGGATTTCTTGTTAAATTCGTCAAATGTACTTCCACTATATGGCAATAGAAACCTTGCACGAGGAAAAACGCCACTTTTGTAATATTTTTCCAATGCATTCTGTGCCAAAAAAAATTTGTTGCAATCTTTGCAATGGCTTACCAGTATTGTCTTTTTTAAGCCATCTATCATATCCACCACTTCAATATAAACCTCTTCAATATCATGACCATGATTAACGCAATAATACGAACCCGAATAGATATTTAAGTCTAAATCCGTTTTATAAGGATTTGTATATGAACGATAAATTCGCTTCGGATGCGTTTTTTTATACTCATTTAATGTCTGGTTAGAGTAAGGAATATGATTAAAAAATATACTATATTGCTGCATAAACGTCCCTCCTGTCAAATATGTTTGCGTCCCTAAATGATAGTTTTATTATACAAATCTCTCGTTTATAAATAAATGGCAAAATAAGCGAATTAATCCGCTCTATTTTGCCATTTTTGCAAGATAAGCATAACGGTCTAAAAAATATCCGCATGCTCAAAACACTTGGAATTTACTTTTATTTCCTAAACATATTCAAAGATACCTTGAATAGCATCCGATATATTAATCACCTCTGAAATTGGCAATCTGTCCACTTTTTTGTAACCGCGAAATGACATATCTAACAACGCCAGTTTTTCACACTGTATATAGCCTTCATTTTCTTCTGTAGACATCCATATATGAAGTGGACCCGAAGTCGAATTTTTAATAATCGGACATCCAATTATTTCACCGCTTGTATTAAAAAAATCTTTGCTAACCACCAATACAGGATGTTTTATTTTTTCAATCTTAAGAATATCTCCTTGGTGTAAAGACGCCATTACCACACCTCTCTCCCAACCGGTTCGCCCCAAGCATATTCACCGTCAAGCATTAACTTTCCATCGTATTCAGCAGCCCTGTCTTCCAACGTTTTATGCCGAAATTGTCTTGCCAAAGTAATCACCCCATCTGATACCTCAACATCCAAGAATTCATTTAATTTGATTCCCGCACTTTTCAATACTTCTTTAGATAAACGAATCCCTTGACTATTTCCCCATTCCTTCACTTGTGCCTGCATATAGATTCCTCCTTGCATTTGGTATATACATAGTGTATACCAAATAACAAAAAATATCAATAAGTTTGTCGGTAACGCTTCGAGAAATTATACATCTCCATTAAATAAGACGATTACATTTAAAGGCATTTTACATAATATTTCCAGCACCTTCCATACCTACATAGTTTTACATTCTTGCTGCTTATTAATAACCCCATCAATGGTATCGTCCGCAGCCGAGTTTGACTTACAGTTCATGGGATATGTAATATTCTATGAACTGTAAGTCAAACTCGGCTGGTTGTGTAAATTTAACGATAGGCACGCTGTTCTCTCCTTTTCCAAATTCGCTCCTTCACTTCCTCGGTGGAACTTTCACGACCTTCCTGCATCGCCTTATAACCTTGGCCAAGTAAAGAATACAATTCTAATGTAGCTTCGTCATGTTTTTTAATTTCTGTAGTTTCCATCTTTTTCACCCTTTGAGGCTTATTTTTTGTCAAATTTTAAAATTGTACTTGTGATTGTTTATCATTGTGCATACAATAGTTACAAAGGAGTTGATTTTTATGTACGTTAACATTACAAGAAGCAAAAATATAGTACATATCAATACAAAAGCAAAACGGCCACAACCCCCGTATTTACAGGAGGTGTGGCCGTTTTATAGTCTAACAAGTGTCAAAGATGGGATTATAGCAAAAAATTTAAAACGTATCACTATTTTCGTGCAATTTATTCTGATTCGTCCTTATCCAAATCTCCGAACATACTCCTCCATTACCCTTCTTGTCGGCGGTGAAATCTCATCAAGGTCAATTTCATCCACTGTGAAAAATCTTAGTTCTTCCATTTCGCCATCCTGCATCTTAGGCTCGCCTTCCCACTCGCTGCATAAATAGACGATTTCAAAGTTAGAAACTTCATCTCCATTTGGATAAATATAGTGCGTTTCCGGGCCTGAATTTACAAAAAAGAACTCCAGAGATTGTGCCAAAATCCCCATTTCTTCGTACAATTCCCTTTTTGCACAATCCTCCGCATATTCGTCTATTTCAACAGAGCCGCCGGCATACGCCCACTTGTGATTATCTGTTCTTTTCCCAAGTAAAATTTTCCCATTAACATCTACGCAGATTACACTGGCGGCACATTGAATGATTGTCCTGTGTCCGACTAATTTACGCATTTCCGACATGTATCCTGTCATTTTTTGCTCCTTTCCATTACCATTTTTCTGTTTCTAAATTATGTCTATTTATATATTTGCATTTACTTCTTTCATTATCTCAACACCTTTACTCTCTCCCCCAAAACACCACTACAAAATTTTTATCCCGCAGATCTGGCACCCTCTGGTTCCGATCACAAGCCTGTCGTCGTATACCACCGGCGAGGCTTCGATGCAGCTGCCGCTTACATGCAGCTCGTCCTGCACTTCTCCGCTTTTTCCGTCTAACAGATACATCATTCCGGCGCTTGTCGCATAAATCACTCTGCCATCGCCCTTTTGGTCGTAAACGCAGATTGGCGAGGACCAGGCATACGCGGCTTTGTGTTCCCAATTTATCTTTCCGGTTTTCTTATCAAGGCAGGCGAGTACACCATTGGCTAAGCCGCCTGTCCGCGACACTGTGACGTACAGGTTGTCCGACAGATTATTTTTTCCAAGCGCGATCGTAGACTGAACGCCGCCGGAAAGGTCACTTACCGAACGGCAGTCGTATTCCGTTTTCCACAAAATCTCTCCTGTTTCTGCGTCAATTTTCCAAATCGGGATCGGAGCCGTAGAACTGCTCCGCCAGCCAAGATGAAAGGAAGTGCTTGCATACAGATATGCTTTGCCGTCTTCGATTGACATAACCGGCGAGCCATTGGAGTCGTCAAGGCAGTCCTGAACCCATACCAGCTGCAGAGTATTTAAGTCAAGACACATGAAATGGCCTCCATTGTCCTGTATATATAAATACCCTTTGTAGATCACGGCACTGTCCTCCATTCCCAGCCAATATTTGGAAGTGCTTGTGCGAAGTCCCTGATAATGCCACTTTACGATCCGGTCCGGATTTATCGATAAGGTTCCCTGTGCCTCGTCGTAATTTGTTCCAAGATGGATCAGGTATAAAATTCCATTTTCGCCCGGGTAGATCAATGTATCCGTCTCCGCATCCACAAGTGCGGATGAGTCAAAAAAACTGAGGGAGCCACGCAAAGAAAATGGGTCGCTGTCGCCAAATGTATACAGCACGTTTCCGTCAATAAGGCTGATCACAAATACTCGCGATTTTCCTTTGCTGCTATTGTAGCCGGAACCCACGTACATGATCGGATAGCCACGCGGATCCAATGCCCCGGCACCTTTAAATGTGTATCCAATGTCCAACGTATCACGTGTCTGCCTACCTGTTTTCATATCCAGAAAATAAATGTGTCCATCGAGACAGGCATAGATCACTTCCACCAGAGAATCGTCCTCTTTCGCCCAGGAATGCATATTCATCACCTGTTTTGTCGCACGCGGCCATTTGATCACGAGAGGCTGTCCGGTCCAGCCGCTGCCGGTCCACGTTTTCCCCTGCGAGGTAAGTTTTCCGGTCTGATATGTCCAATCCGATTTCAGTTTATTTTCCGCAAAGTCCGCCGTTCCCCAAACCGGGTTATCGCGGAAATTGTTTCCACGGAAAGTAACAATTCCATTTGCCGCTGTATACTCTGAGCCTTGCTCAAAAAAAATCTCCTGTTTGGCACGATATTTTTTGTTATTCGACAACGTCTTTCCATTTACATTGACCTGCGTCATTTTCATGTATTTGGATGGCTTTGTACTCTTTACAGCATGCGGCTGAAAAGACACCGCATCGTCCGTATTTTCCTGCTGTGGTGCCACCGTCGGCTCGCTTTTCGTATCATCCTTTTTCGTAGAGCTGCCCTTTTGTGTGTCGTCGGTTTTATCGTCTATATTTTTCGTCACTTCTGTCGTCACTTCGTTAAATTCTTTGTCGTCTTTTACTACAGATAAAGCGAATAAACCCACTACAAAGCAGGCCGTTAATATACTTATAAGCAGCAGACAGGTTAAAATCTTTTTCATTGGTTTTCCCCTATTTCTATTGTGATAATGCAAAAACTTTTATCAATATCATAACATATCCTTTTGGCAAAAGCAAAGATAAAAAAGGATTCCAGGCTTTTCACGCACCTTTCCCGGATACCTTTCGCCAATGCAATGCCATCCACTTCCTCCCTCATCACATCCAGGATCAACAATTCAAAATTTTTCCCTCTGAAAATTTTGTAATGGTATACCCATGTATCCCTTTTGGGACCAAATATTCTTTGGTGTAATATAAAATCTCCTTGCATTTCCCCATTTTATCCCTTATACTGGAAACAACAATAACGTACGGAACGGGGGATTTACTATGACAAAAATTTACAATGCAAACACTTTTTTAGAAGCAGATCAAATCATCGCCACACTGCAATCACAGCACATCTCTGCAGAAAAACGTGAAATCAGTGATATGAACGTAATTACCGGAAAAATGGAAACTGCCTTTGAGATTTATGTATCCGAAGAAGATGCAGAAAATGCAGTAAAATGTATCGAGCAGATGTCGATTTCTGACACAGACACTTCCGGCAGATCCCGCGCTGCCCGCATTTATGCAATTGCAGCACTGGGGATCATCGCCGTCATGATCTGTTTATCGTTAGTTCTTTAACGCATTGGTTATAAGGTGAACCTCTCTGTATGATCTGCCAGATTCTGAGCAAGTTTTGTCAATTCCTCCGTAGCTTCATGGCAGGAATCAATGATTTCATGGAACTCAGCCATGGATGCCGAAGTTTCTTCGGTTCCGGCTGCATTCTGCTCAGCGATCGCAGCTAATCCATCCACGATATCCAATACTTCTTTCTTCTGGACATCCAATGCTTCCGTCTGCTTACGAATTTTTTCGATAGCCTCTGTCACCTCGGCAATTTCTTCATTGAGGGAGCGGAACATTTCTCCGGTTTCCTCTATTTTGTTATTTTGAGTACGAATATTCTCTGCCACTTCGTTCATGGTAGTTACACTTGTATTTGAATTAGCGATTAAAGTGTTGACAATCTCCACAATACGTTCTGCAGACTCTCTGGACTGCTCTGACAGATTACGGATCTCGTCTGCCACAACGGCAAAACCGCGGCCATTCTCACCTGCTCTTGCCGCTTCAATGCTCGCATTGAGGGAAAGAAGGTTTGTCTGATTGGCAATATCTGTAATTAGTTCTGTTGCTTCACGAATCTCCTGTGCGGAATCATTGGTCTGATTTGTCTGATTCTGAACTAAAAGAACGGATGATTTTGTCGTTTCGCTGATGGCAGATAATTCATCCAAATTCTTCGCGGCGGTTTTATTATATTCACGCATTTTTACGGAACTGCTTCCAAGTGTCTCAACATTTGCCGTCGTTTCATCCAATGCGGTTCCCATCTTCGTTACCTTCTGGCTTGCACTCATCGTCTCTGCTGCCTGGCTTGAAGAACCGTTTGCAATCTCGTCTACTGCAATATTTACATTGTTGATCGACTCTGCAATACGGTCAAAGGAAGCGGAAAATTCCTCGGAAAATCCTTGAAGCGCCTGGGATGATGTCGTAATATTCGTGATAATATCACGCATGGACTCGACAAGACGCTGAATTGCACGGGCGATATCACCTACTTCATCCTTTCGTACCACAAGATCTTTTTTCACCGTCAGATTCAGAGCACCTTTTGACAATGTTCCAAGATAATCTACGGCACCATCCAGATGTTTGGCAATTCTTGTGATCACAAACATACCGATCACAATGGCAACAATAAATACGCCCATCATCGACAACGCCATGGAAACAATCGTACTATGTACTGCCGCATTGACTTCTGCCTGACTTCGTCCACAAAAAATACTTCCAACAATTTTATCGGAATTCGGCTGATACAATGGCACATAACAACCGGAATACGGTACTCCAAACAATTCCAGATCATCTGTAAAGTAACTTTCTCCACGTTGAATTATGTCATATATTTCTTTGGACATCTTCTTGTTGATCTCACGTTTTCCTGAACTGTCTTTCAATGTCGTAAGAACACGGGTATCTCCGTAAAATATGGATAGTTCCACGTCTCTTTCCTGTTTCAGCTTATCAATGAGTTCATAATTTTCACTTAATGTCTCATTTCCCTTTTTCAGTGTATCTCCGCTCATCGCAAAATCTGCACCATCTGCCATCTCTATGTAAGCCTCTCTTACACTGGCTGCGATTCCGCTAACCTCACGCTCTACCAAATTCTTTGATATGCTGTTCTGCTTTCCTGCGCTGATTGCGATTCCGATCAACGTGATCAGCAGAAGCGGTATGGATACCGTTAAACTCAATTTGAATGCCAGACGCATTCCTTTTTTCTTTTTCAACTTTTCCTGAGATTTCATTCTCTTTTCCTCCTTTTTCTACAATCGCTTGGATTTTACAAAAACTTTATTCAATTATACCATATTTTTTACAATCGAACAAGTTAAAAAAGAGCCACTACAATAAAATAGTGACTCTTTGAAAAATTACATATTTTTGATTATGCTTCCTCAGCTGGAGTCTCTTCTTCGTCTTCAGCCGGCTGTACATTTTTACTTGCTACGACGCTGACGATCGGAGTATCCAAATGTGTCTGCAACTCAATCTTGTCATTCTTAGCGATGTCAAGATCGGATACTTTGATGATGTCACCCAGTCTCAGGGAACTACAGTCAATTTCTACTTTCTCAACCAGCTCTTCCGGAGTGGCTTTGTAAGAAATCTCTTCCAAAAGTTGTTCCAGTACACCTTCGACAACTTTCTCTTTATTGTGAAGGACAATCTCCGCAACAGAGTGTACTTTTTCTCCTTTTACCAATGCCTGGAAATCAATTTCCAAAATCTGATGGTTCATGGTATTGTAATCCATCTCTTTGATCAGTACATCGTAAGTTTTTCCTTCCAGTTCCAAATACAACTGGCTTCCTTTCATGCACTCTCTCTGGATTCTCTCTGCTTCGCTCTTTTCGATCTGCACAGGAATCGAACCCTCAATCTCTTTTCCAAAAAGGTTACCGGTTACATAACCTTCTCTTCTCAGCTTTTTAGCCTTGGTTTCCATGTTTCTTCTTTGTACTCTTAAAGTAGTCATTTGTCTTTTCCTCCATTCATACAAATTGATAACATAGGGAAGTTTGCGGAATGTCGATATTAAATTGGCGTTTCGTTTCTCTTGTTACAACTGTTGTTTTTATTTACAACTACGTTATAGCACCATTTTTTTGATTCGTCAAGGGGTCAACCGTATTTTTTTGCAAGTAATTTCACATAGGCCGCTTTTTTGTCCCGCGGAACCTTAATCTTCGCCTGCTTCTGAATGCCGATAAATGCTGCTTTGCCGACGCTTTTTAAGATGTTCGAGCATCACATCCTCCTTCAACATCTTTTTGGGGTTCAATATTCAGAATTACTTTTGTCAGACCACACTTACGGTGAACATAGAAAACAATGTCGAAATTCACGCCCCTTGATTTTCCCCCGGAATAATGATACACTTTTAGTGCTTTGAATGGCAGCGATTTGCCGCTCCATACAAGGCAGAAAGCAGAGGAAAATAAAATGTACTATTTATACCCGGATTACTATAAAAAATTTCACTGTATCGCAGACAAATGTATCGATACTTGTTGTGCAGAATGGCAGATTGTCATTGACGATGAGTCGCTGGAAAAATACAGAAACTACAAAGGAGATTACCAGCAGACGCTCTGTCAAAATATTGATTGGGAAGAAGGCGTGTTTGGCCACAATAAACGTGGAAAATGCGCATTTCTGCGTGACGATGATCTGTGCGATATGTACATCCATATGGGCGAAGATAGTTTGTGTACTACCTGCCGGGAATATCCGCGGCACACCGAAGAATTTGAAAATCTGCGGGAAATCACACTGTCTCTTTCCTGCCCGGAAGTTGCAAAAATTGTGATGAATACGACAGAACCCATTACCTTTGTTACCAAAGAAGATGAGACTGACGAGTGTTATGAAGAATTTGATTATTTTCTATTTTCTGAGCTTGAAGACGTTCGCGAGGAAATGATCCGAATTATACAGGACCGCAATGTAAATATCCGAGACAGAATTGACAAAATATTACAGATTAGTGTTTCCGTGCAGCGACATTATGATGCCGGTTCGCTTATTTCATGGAATGAATTCGAGGAATCCGATCGTGTTTGTGTAGAAAATGAATATGAATTATTTGAGCGGTTATTTCTGTTTTTATTTGAAGAGTTTGAAATCTTGTACCCGCAGTGGGCAGAAGTTTTGGTGGAATCTCGCCTGTTTTTATTTGGCGAAGGCAAAAAGGTTTTTGAGCAAAATAAAGAGGAGTTCGAAACCTGGTGGAACACAAGTAATCTGACTCCTCTTGATATTGTTTTGGAACAACTTGTCGTCTATTTTATTTCCGTCTATCTGCTCGGCGCCGTATACGATGAAAATATACTCGGCAAAGTGGATGCCTGCATCGGCCACACCATTGAGATTTACCTGCTTCTCTTGGGGCGGTGGCTGAAACACGGCGAATTGGCAATGGACGATGTAATTGAAGTCGTTTACCGCTATTCGCGGGAAATCGAGCATTCCGATGAAAATTTGGAACGCGCGGAAATGTTAAACTGGTTCGCGCGGTAGTTTTTTCACTATTTGCATCCATTACGCCTGATTCATAACTTCGTCCATAACCTCTATGGATTCTTTGATCATATTGTCGCAGTGCATCTTTTTCTCGCCGCCTTTTTCTGCATTGGCGCGCAAAAGGTCCGCGCAGTCGGTCATTCCGTCGTGGTTTTCTGCCATTTTCCGGCGGTATGCCTGAAATGCCTGTGGCGAATCATACCCTTTGGCTCCAAGCACCATAAGTGCCGCCGTGATTGCTCCGCAAGTACCTCCGCAGCGCATTCCGGATCCGAAATTGCTTCCGACCGCAGCTGCCAGATCTTCGCTCATCCCCATTTCTTCCGCATACACGCGGAGAATCGTCTGTGCGCAGTTGTTGCACATTGGCGTCGCATTTCTAAGTTTCATTGCTTCTTCTACATGTTTATTCATCGTCTTCTCCTTCTCCATTCGTGCTTAAAATTTCTTTTTCTGCAGTTGTCCGATCACAGGAATCAGCATTTTTTGAGGAACAAAACGTGCCATCGTTGTCGCCGCGCGAATGGTAAATTTTGGCACAATGATTGTTTTCCGTTTTCTCATCTGCTCAAGCGCATAAGACGCACAATACTGAGGCGTGATGCCGGGCAGCGCAAATTTTACTTTTGCCACATCATTAAACTCGGTGTCGACCGGTCCCGGGCACAAGGCTCCGACATAAATGCGGCTCCGCTTGCTGCGCTGTTCTGCTGCGACGGCGCGCGTCAGGCTGACCATGTAGGCCTTTGTCGCATAATACGTCGCCATAAACGGCCCCGCCGGAAGAAGTCCTGCGGAAGATGCCACATTTAAAATATATCCTTGGTTTTCCTGCTTTTCCATTTTCTTAAGCATGAGTTTCATCAAAAGATGCATCGCTTTGACATTGACATCGATCATCTGAAGTTCGGTCGCCGCATCAGTATCGGTAAAATCGCCGCAAGCACCAAATCCCGCATTGTTGATAAATATTTTAATCGGAAATTCTTTCGTTTCCTTCATTACGCGCACACATTCTTTCGGCTGAGAAAGATCCGCTGTAATGATTTCTGTTTGGCATCCATATTTTACCAGTTCTTGTGCCAGCTTTTCCAGACGTTTTCCTCTGCGTGCCACAAGAATCAGCGAATATCCTTTTCTCGCGAGTTGTCTGGCAAATTCGCGCCCGATTCCGGAACTTGCTCCCGTTATCATTGCATATTTCATACGCTGCCGCCCCCTTGTCTCTTAAAAAATAACAACGTCATACTGAGATGATCATTTTGTGCCATTCCTGTCATTTTGATGACCTCCTATGATTTTATTTTGGATTTCTTGTTCATTTAATTTACTGTAATCGCTTAGTTTATACGAACGAATTCGTTCTTTTACAATAACAGGAACAGCAAATCCATTTTCTGCCAATTTTGTACAGCGGTTTATCACTGTTCTATTTGTAATTCCAAGCATTTTTGACACATCAATTGGTGTAAATTCATATATATGGTTTTGCAGCAAAAAGGCAAGAAATTCCTTTTCGCGCGGCCGCAGATGTGACAATGATGTATATAAACTCTGCGTTTCGTTTTCTTCCGATATTTCGCAAACTTTCGTAGAATATAATTCCACCATGCGCAGGAAATAATCAAACCATATCTCTGGATGGGGAGGATTCTCTCTGCCGGAATAATACAATGCCGGCAACCCCATCTGCAAAGACTGATAATATTCGTCCGCATCATAAGCAAAATATTCTTCAAGCGATCCAATGCCATGAAACCCATAGCCCCGCTGAGTCAATACATACCCCGACATTAGTCTTGCCGTTCTTCCATTTCCGTCCTCAAACGGATGAATCGTAACCAACTGATAATGCACAATTGCCGCCACAATCAGCGGATGGTCGTCTGTCGTATTTACATATTCAACCAACTCGTCTAAAAGTTCCGGGATATCACAGTATTCGGGAGGAATATACTCTGCTTCTCCACTTTCTGAATCATATACCGCAAATAAAAATCCCGGCGGCATCTCACCACGAAGCCCAATCTTTTCCTCCGATGCTCCTTTTTCCACCAACGCCTGTATTTCAAGAATCAATTCCTTTGAAAATGGTACATTCTGCTTTGCTTTTTCTTCCAATACCTGCAGCGCCATGTAGTAATTTCGAACTTCCTGTTCCGGCTTTAAAAAATGACGATGCGGATCCTGCTCCACTACCTCGTCCGCTTGCTGCTCACTTAACGGATTTCCTTCTATTTTATTGGAAGCATAAGAGCTCTTCTTCTTCGAAATTTTACGCAAATGATCCGCAATACGGTGGGGAATATGAATCGTATTCATCTTAAATCGATTTTCATCGATTGCAGAAATCCTTTTCACAATATCATTTGTCAATACAATTTTAATCATCTCAGCTCCCCCTTCTTATACCTAGTATACCGCATCCCCGGCAATTTATCCAGTCATTTTCACTATTTTTTCACTATTTTTTCACTATTTCCCGCAATCCATTCTTGCTTTTCCATTTCCATGCTACTATACTATTACTATAGTCAAAATCAATATAAAGAAAGAAGGCTCTTTTATGAATCCATCCAATCAAGGCAAAACCGGAACTCACATTCCTTTTATTTTTATCCTGTTTTTGGCTTTGTTTTCCATTTCTGTATTTCCGGATAATGTAAATGCCAAAGCATTAAAAAATGCGACATTTGCTTATCTCGATGTCGCTCAGGGAAACGCCGAATTGATTAAAATAGGAAATCAGGCGGTTTTGATCGATACCGGAAAGCACAGTGAATACAGTACTTTGCAGTCTCAGTTAAAAAGGCTTGGCGTGAAAACCATTTCCACGCTCGTCGTAACACATCCCGATGCTGACCATATGGAAAGCGCGGATGACGTAATCGCCGATTATCATGTAAAGAAAATCATTTTGCCGCAGATTGCTTCTACGACACAATGTTACAAACGGATGATGTCTGCCATTTCAAAACATAAGGTAAAAATGATCCATCCGCGGACCGGCTCCACCCTGAAACTGGCCCCTTCGTGCAAAGGCACCGTTCTTTCTGCCGATGCGAGCAGTTCGGATACCAACGAAGCCAGTATCGTTATGCGCGTCACTTACGGCAGCCGCTCATTTCTCTATATGGGCGATGCGACCGCCCGTGTCGAAAATGCGATCTTTGCTTCCGGAAAAGCGGTTGCTTCAGACATTTATCTGCTTTCACACCACGGCTCCGACACCGCTAATGGCGTTCTTTTCGTAAAAAAGGCATTGGCTTCCAAATACAAGACCGCCATTATTTCGGTGGGAAAAAATAACAGCTACGGCCACCCCGTCGCCAATGTTGTCCGCCGTGCGGAAACGTACGCCAAAGCCTTGTACCGAACCGATCAAAAAGGGTGCATCATCGCTACGACAAATGGAGAAAATTTACAAATCAAATTTAAAAAAGTGACGCATTCCGGAAGTTCCTACAACCGCTCCTCGTATCGTTCTTCCGGAGCCACAAAATCCTCTGCCGCAAAATCTTCGTCGGTTAAGGATGTAAGCGAGGTTGTTTATATTACAAAAACCGGTACAAAATACCATACAAAAAACTGCCGCTACTTGCGTAGCAGCAGTATTAAAACGACATTAAGCGAGGCCAAAAGCAAAGGGCTGACTCCTTGCTCAGTCTGTAAACCTTAATTGTAACTATTCAGGCTCCCCTCCCATACATTCGCATTTCGAACACTTCGTGTTCTTTTCTCGCCTTTGGCAAGGCTAAAAATGCTCATATGGGAGAGGGGAGCCCTATTATGATCTAAATGTATGGAAATCAAAGTCTCTTACGTGCAAGCACGACGATTTATTGATTTCCATACATTAATCCTGAATAGTTACCCTTAATTAATAAAACTTCACAATATCTTCCGGTGTCTTACGCTTTGGTTTGTTTGGAGACTCTGCGCCATATCCTACTGCGATTACAGCGACAATGGTCTCTGTCTCCGGCACACCAAGGATCTCACGAATCTTGTCACTGTCACGAAGTCCCATGATAAGGGTATCCAAACCAAGTTCTTTTGCTTTCAGGATGAAGTTTTCATTATGAAGTCCAAGGTCATAATAGCCCCAGCCATTTCCACATTCGTTGTCCGGATTTCCCTCGCGGTCAAATCCTGCGCGATTCGATACAAATGTCGTCACGACAAGTGCGGCTCCGTCTACTTTTTTATCGTTTCCGTGAAGCAGGCATTTCTGTGCGAAATCTCTGCTCTTGTCCGCATCGAGGATACAATAATATCTCGCCGTCTGTGAGTTTTTCCACGATGGCGCCTGAATCGCCGCCTCAACGATCTCATTTATCTGCTCTTTTGTCACTTTTTTAGAATCATCGTAAGAACGTACGCTTCTTCTGTTTTCTAATACTGTCTGAAATTCCATGAATATGTAACCTCCGTTTCTGCTGTGTTAGTCATTTCTAACTGTATCATATCACATTTAGGGCAAAAGTCAACGCCTAATTTTCAGTCTTTGGTTTTAGAAAAATAAGTCGCAATTGCATAAATATCGAGTTTTATGCAATAAGACTGTTTTATTCTTCGATAAAAATGAAGATTTATCGTGAGATAGCTCCCGTTTCTGTCGATTGTCAGACCATAAGTTTACATCATTTAAACACGCAAACTTCGCAAATACCCTTTTTGTTCGTCCGTTATCCGGTAACTTTCGACTGCTTTTTGAATTGTTTTCCGATGAACCCAGTCTGAAAACCGGTGCTCTTCCACATAGGGAATAATCGCATCCCACTGCTTGGCAAGTGCCGTCGCCATGTACCACGCGATCATCATATTGACGTAATATTCCTCGGAGGTTACGCCCGCGACAAGGTCTGCATACTCCGGTTTAAAATCCTCATCCAGATACAGGCGCATCAGCATTCCGATCCCATAGCGGATCGTATACGTTTCTCCCGAATGGATCCATTGTTTGATATGCGGCAGAAGTTCTTCTTTGTGCCCGGCAAAACATTTTGGCGCCGGGAGATCGCAGGTCGCCCAGTTGTCAATATAGGGAAGAAATTTTTCTATTTCTTTCAAACATTTATCGTATTCTTTGATACTTGTAATAAGCATCATATGCAGATTATTTTCCTCATAATTTGTATGCGGAATGTCTTGTAAAAAAGCGGCTGCGTCCTCTGTCTTTGCAAATTGTTTTGCGTATTTGCGAAGCACCGGAGTACGGATTCCGATGATATTTTCCTTCTCCATATCCGGGATCAGTTTACTGTGAAAATCACGGTATTTTTCATCTTGTAATTCAAACAATTCTGCCTGTATTTTTTCTCTATTATATGCCATTTCAAATCTCCTTCATTGCCTTCCGGAATTGGAAGAAAAACAGTATCGCCGTAAATGTCACCGCAATCGTATCTGCTACGGGTTCTGCCATATAAACCGCACTTGTTTTATCCTGCAAAACAGCCGGCATAATATAGATCAGCGGAATCAATAATACAAACTTTCGAACGACCGCAACCACAATAGAACTCAGGGCTTTGCCCAATGAATTAAATGCCATCTGGCAGGAAATCTGTATTCCAAACAGGAACATTGCCGCGAGATAAATCCGCAGTGCTTTTTTGGTAAATGCAAGCAGCACCGCATCGGTGGTAAAGATTCCTGCAAACACCTGTGGAAATATCATAATAAACGCCCACAGTATAATGGAGTATACAAGACTCGCTTTTAATAAGAGAAAAAATGCACCCTTTACCCGGTCCGGATTTTTGGCTCCGTAATTGTAACTCATAATTGGCTGCGCTCCTTGTCCAAGGCCCTGCAAAGGAAGCATCGCAAACTGCATGACGCTGGTAAAAATTGTCATTGCTCCCACTGCCACATCTCCTCCATATTTTAATAGAGAAGAATTAAAGCAGACCGAGATCACGCTTTCACTTGCCTGCATGATAAACAGGGAGGCCCCCAATGCCAGACAAGGCAGAAATACTTTTGGCACCAGCCGCAGATTTTCTTTTTTAATACGGAGTGTCGTCTTTTTTCCAAAAAGAAAATGAAGCACCCAGATACACGAACACCCCTGCGAAAGGATCGTTGCAAGCGCCGCTCCGCGGACGCCGAGGCCACAGGCAAAAATAAATATCGGATCCAGCATGATATTGATCACGGCTCCGATCAGAACGGAGTACATCCCAATTTTTGTAAATCCTTGTGCCGTAATAAACATATTCATTCCCAATGTCAATTGAACAAATATCGTACCGATGGCATAAATATTAAAATAGCTGACCGCATATTCAATTGTATTTTCGCTGGCTCCGAATGCAAGCAGAAATGTCTTCCCGCCAAGCAGCATAATCACTGTCAACACGATGGAAATAAGAATCTGCAGGGTAAAACAATTGCCGATAATTTTTTCTGCCGATCGCGAATCGCCTTTTCCCAAAAGGATAGAAGCCCTCGGAGCACCGCCATTTCCCACGAGCGCCGCAAAAGCCGACAAAATCATAATAAGCGGCATACATACGCCTACTCCCGTGAGCGCAAGCGCCCCCACTTCCGGAATATGACCGATATAAATCCGGTCCACGATATTATAAAGCATATTGATCATCTGCGCGATGACAGTAGGAATCGCAAGTCGAAATAGCAATTTGCCGATTGGTTCTTTTACTAAAAAATCTTTGTTTTGTTCCATTACAATTTTACCTTTCTTTCTTTGCTAAATGCATGGTATATTTTCCGCCCATTCTTTTTGGTATACGTTCGTGCCCGGAACCACAGGACATTTCCTTTTTTTGTATAGACAAGCCGCAATGTACATTTTCCTTTTTTCAACTTCTTTTTAGCCACTTTCAGTTTTGTATATTTTTTGCCTTTTCGCTTCACATACAATTCAAAATACGTCGCCTTTTTGTCTGTAACCGTTACGTAAACGAGATGATTTTTATCCCTCTTCTTTATTTTGATTTTCGGCTGGATTTCTTTGATCTTTTTTGTTGCCTGAAACGCTGCCGGTGTTTCGGAAGGTTTCGATGTCGTAAATGCCTCCGGTGTTTGGTAGGTTTCCGGCACAACGGACGGCTCTGGTGTTTGAGAGGTTTCCGGTGCAGCGGACGGCTCCGGTGTGGCTGACGGCTCTAATGTAGGTTGCACGATATCCGGCTGCTTACAGGTCAATACGATTTTCTCATCTTCATCCGAACTTGGGTGAAAGGTAATGGAATACAGATAAAATACGTATTCGCGCCCCGCCTCTTCGGCTTCTTCCGGATATTTACAGGTTCCTATTGTAATATATTTTGAACCGGATAATGCGTCTTCTCCCTTAATCGCTGTCGTCTCTGTTCCATATTTTAAGTTTGCCCCTTCGCTCCCATCAAAAAAGAACGGATACATTTCTTCTGCCGTCATGGTGTAATCTGCGTTTAACAGCATTCCGTTTTCCATATTCGCCAGAAGGGTTTCGTCCGCAAAATCAACCATAAGCTGAGAACCCACTTTGGCTTTTATCGAAACCGAAGAATATTGGCTGAGATCCATGTCCTCCGGCAGTTCAAACGCCACCCTCTGGCACCGCTCCTGAAGCAATAATTTAAGGCAGGACACCCCCTCATCATCCACCGTCTGCAAGATGCCCGGCTGGTCTCCTTTTGCCCACAACTCTTCTAATTCATATACTTTATCCGGTTTTCCCTCTGCCGGATTCCACTCTTTCCAGGAAAGATTCGGGTATGTCTCCCGTATCTTTTTCCAAAAACTGCTATTTTCCGGAATATACATGGTTCCCGTCATTTGCGCAAAAAACTGTCTTTCTTTTTCTTCGGATTCAAACGTAAGTTTCTCGCCCTGCCAATAAATATCACACTGCGTAAAAGATCCGATTCCCACTGTCGTTATCTCTTTTGGCATAACAATCTGACTTAATCCGTCACACCCGGCAAACGCATTATTTTCGATTTTCTGCACCGTATTTGACAATTTTAATGTCGTCAAATTTTTACAGCCGCTAAATGCTCTCGTTTTGACCGACTGCACATTTGCCCCGATATTCACTTCCTTCAATGACGTGCATCCGCTAAAAGCCCGATCCCAGATCGTTACAAAACCATTTTTAATCGAAACTCTTTCCAAATTCTTACAGTTTGAAAATGCTTCCTGATCGATGACGAATGCCTGCTCGATTTCTATTTCTGTAAAAGCTTGACACTCCGAAAAAATCTCTTTGTTTATCCAATTCACAGACCCGATTTTTACCGTTTTTAGCTGCGGACAATCCGTAAAACTACCAAGTTCATTTACTTCTTGTAAGCTTACGGACTTCAGATTTGGCATATTATGTATGGAAACCGAAAAGTTTCCCGCCCCCAATACAATCTGTTTGATCTCTTCCGGTTTAGCAACCTCTGCAACCACACCATCGATCGGATATAAATCTACAACATAACAGCTGGGGGTCGTTTTGTTCATACGATGCCCTTCCAATGTTCCATCGCTGCTAAATGTCCACAACAAATCCGTGCTTTCCTCATAATATGTTTTTTTCTCTGTCGTATCGCTTTCTGCTTTTACTTGTTTATTATTGGGATATAAAAATCCTGAAACCGTGGAAAATAGCATGGCGATCAGTAGTATTCCCACGATATTTCTTTTTTGCCGTAAATTCAAAATCATTATCTCCTCATGCATGTGTTATTTTTGAGTCGGTACTTTTATCGTACTAAACCATTCCCAAGTTGTCAATAACTTAACCCGATTTGTCCACACTTTCCTCTTCACAGAATTTTCAAAGATCATTTTAGGTTTATTTTATTTTCATCTACTATACTAAGAAAAAAGTTTAAGGAGGATACGCACATGAAGCATCTTTAGAAAAACCGGTTTTTTACCGAAGTAAATAGCACAAAATATTTTGTACAGGAGGTTCCTTATGAAACTATTATTGGCAGAAGATGAACGTGAACTATCCGATGCGCTGACCGTTATTTTGACACACAGCAATTATCTGGTAGACGCGGTATATACCGGAACAGATGCATTAGATTACCTTCAAGTCGAACATTATGACGGCGTGATCCTCGATGTGATGATGCCCGGAATGGACGGTTTTGAAGTGTTAAAAACGGTGCGCGCTGCCGGAAATACGGTACCGGTTCTCATGCTTACTGCCAGAAGTGATGTGGACGACCGTGTAACCGGACTTGATCTTGGTGCGGACGATTATCTGACAAAGCCGTTTGCCACGAAAGAACTGCTAGCCAGAGTCCGCGCTATCACAAGGCGGGTTACCGATGCTTCCAGTTCGCAGCTCACACTCGGGAACGTCACATTGGACTGTGCTTCCTTCGAGCTGATGTGCGGCGGACAGACACTTCGCCTGAATCGCAAGGAATTTCAATTGTTACAGTTGTTTATGAGTTATCCAAACCAAACCTTTTCTGCCGAACATCTGATGCAGAAAATATGGGGTTACGAGAGTGACGCCGAGATCAATGTCGTATGGGTAAACATCTCGAATTTACGAAAAAAATTTGCTGCCCTTGGTGCGGACATTTATATACGTTCGCACCGCAATCAGGGCTACCAGATTGAGGTGAAGCGATGAAGAAAATACGAAGAAATTTTATCGTCATTGCCATGCTCTCTATGTTTTTGGTACTGTCGGTCATTATCGCCGCATTGAATTACATTAATTACCAGAAAATGGAAAAGGCTCTGGACGATGTCACTCGTATTCTTGAAATCGGAAATGGCAGTTTTTATGAATCTCCGGATCCATCTGAGGAGGACCACGACCCTTCGATCCATTCCTATCAGGAAGAAGATAATCCAAAGGCTCATAACAAAGTGCCGGAGCCACCGAAAAGCATATCGGAAGAAACCCCTTATCAAACCCGTTATTTCACGGTACGCTACGATGCTTCCGGCACAATATATGCCACTTCTGTCGGACACATTTCCGCTGTCAATGCCACGCAGGCACGATCCTACGCTGCCGAAGTATACGACTCGGCACCGGGTACCGGTTTTATCGACATTTACCGCTATCGAACCGTAAAATCAGGCGACCGCGTTTTATGCATTTTTATTGATGCAGAAAAAGAGTTATCCACTTATCGTGGGTCACTTATTACCAGCATAGCAATTTCCGCAGCCGGCCTGTTTTCCGTATTTTTACTGCTATGCATATTTTCAAAACTCATTCTTCGCCCGGTCGAAGAAAGCTATCGGAAGCAAAAACAATTTCTTACCGATGCCGGGCATGAATTAAAAACACCTCTTACTATAATCGATGCAAATACCGAAGTTTTGGAGATGGAAATAGGATCTTCAAAATGGCTGGACAGCACGAGAAATCAGGTGATTCGACTTACTAATATGGTGAAACAGTTCACTGCATTAGCAAAAATGGATGAAGCACAGGGATTTTTGCAGAAGTCACGTTTTTCACTTTCGCATGCGTTAAGTGAAACCGTCGATCTGTTTATCCCCGTCGCCACATCCACCCATCACACACTTCAGGTATCGTGTGCGGAAGATCTGTACTATGTCGGCAATGAAGAGCAGTTTCGACAACTCTTCTGCCTGCTTTTAGATAATGCGATCAAATATTCAGCGCCGGATTCCACGATCGAACTCACGTTAAGCAAGCGTGGAAAACATCTTTGTTTTATCATTTGCAATGAATGTAACGGCCTCGAAAAAGGTTCGCAGGACATTTTATTTGAACGCTTTTACCGAAGCGATTCTTCCCGAAACTCTTCCACCGGTGGTTCCGGCATTGGTCTTTCCATCGCCCATTCCATCGTGGAAAACCACAGGGGAAGCATCCATGCAGAAAGCTCCGATGGAAAAAGTTTACAGATCAAAGTTCTTTTATAAGTTCTTTCAGTGTCGCCGCAGACTGTTCCAATTTTTCTCGTTCTTTTTGATCGAGCGATATTGGAACGTGCGTCTCGACACCGTCAAATCCCACAATCGTAGGCATGCTAAGCGCTACATCTTCAATCCCATAAGCTCCCTGGAGCACCGTAGAAACAGGAAGAATTGACTTTTCATCGCGAATGATACATTCGCAGATCCGTTTGACCGACATCGCAATTCCGTAGTACGTCGCCTGTTTTTTCTGTATAATATCATACGCACTGTTTTTTACGCGGCTGGCAATTTCTTCCATTGCCGTATCGTGATTATAAAATCCACGCATTTCACAAAAATCATGCACCGGAATCCCCGAAACATTGGTACTGCTCCACGCCACGATCTCACTGTCGCCATGCTCTCCAATAATAAACGAATGGACACTCCGGTTATCCACACTCAGGTGTCTGCCAAGTTCATACTTTAATCTCGCCGTATCCAGCACCGTTCCAGAACCGATCACCCGCTCTTTGGGAAGTCCGCTGAGCTTTGCTGCCACATACGTCAGAATATCAACCGGGTTAGATACGATCAATAAAATACCCTGAAAATCAAGTGCCGCGATCTGCGGCATAATTTTTTCATAAATCGCCACATTTTTATGCACAAGATCCAGCCTTGTCTCCCCCGGCTTCTGGTTTGCGCCCGCCGTCACGATCACGATGGCGGCATCCGCGATATCTTTATACTCTCCTGCGTAAATTTTCATCGGGCCGGCAAACGGCATCCCATGTGCGATATCCTTTGCTTCGCCGTCGGCTTTATCGAAATTGGCATCAAGAAGCACCAATTCCGAAAACAATTTACTCTGCATCAACGTAAACGCCGTAGCTGCGCCCACAAATCCACATCCGATCACTGCCACTTTTCTCTGATTCATGCGATCATCTCCTTTGATTGGTCTTTTCCGGTAACTACGTATTCATTCCTGAACCGTTACACTTACAACTAGATTGTACCATTTTGGCATTCTTTATTCCGTTGTTATAACCACATTTTACCAAAGATTCAGCATATGCTGCATGAAAAGACTTATCAATGTCGAAATATTGGACTCAATGTGCATCACTTTATGTAAAATCCACGCTACGACCAGCGATGTACTGATCGTACAAATGATAATTGGCAATGACTGCTTTCCGGTCTGCAAAATCACTCCAAGGTTCATGGTTTTACCTCTTTTCTCATTTTGAATTAAGACATGCGCATGACTCATATTATAGCACTTGCTATTCATTTGATAAAATTATATAATATTATACAACAATAAATATTTTCTATGGATAAAGAAGAATATCTCATGCTGGATTTTCGAATCAATACTTTTTTGACGGTCTGTCAGACGATGAATTTTACCAAAGCTGCGGAAGAACTTCACATCACTCAGCCAACTGTATCGCAGCATATTCATTATTTGGAAGACTATTATGAAACCAGTTTATTTACTTACCAAAACCGTCAGTTGGCTCTGACAGGGGCAGGAAAAACTTTACAGGAACGGCTGCTTCACATGAAAAATGACGAAACGACGATCCAAAAAGAACTTCACGAAAACAACGAGCGCATTAAAACGCTCTCCATCGGAGTCACAATGACAATCGGCGAATATGCGATTTCCGGTGCTCTCGCCGGCTATCTGAAAGCGAACCCTGACACAAATATTCACCTGCACTATGGCAATACCAAACAGCTTCTGCAACTTTTGGACAATGGCCAGATCAGCTTTGCCCTTGTCGAAGGGTATTATCCAAAAGAATTTTACGACCACAAAAAATATATTACGGAAGATTATATCGCCGTTTGTGCCTCCTCCCATACCTTCCAATGCGGCACCCCGCATCACCTGAAAGACCTTCTTGCGGAACGGCTTCTTGTGCGCGAAGAGGGGTCCGGCACGCGCAATATCTTGGAGCGGAATCTTTCCCCAAAAGGCCTGTCTATTTCTGATTTTATCCACTATACACAGGTGGAAAATATGCATACGATCATCGAACTTCTTAAAAAGGACTGCGGCATTTCTTTTTTATATAAAATTGCCGTCAAAGAAGAACTTGCAAAACATACTTTGAAAGAAATCAAACTTCGCGATTTCTCGATGAAACACGACTTTGATTTTATTTGGACAAAGGGCAGTATTTATGCAGAAGAGTATGAATTTATCTGCGATGAACTGACGCTTTTTACGGAGTAATAAAAAAATTATGTAACGAATTCTGCTTTTTTGACACTTATAAACAGAACAACGAAAGGAGATCCTATTATGCTTTCTATGGAAGACGTCTACCGAGAACACTCGCATATGGTATACCAATATCTTCTTTCGCTTTCTCATGATGCCGATCTGGCGGAGGAACTGACACAGGAAACTTTCTATCAGGCAATCCGAAGAATAGATTATTTCAATGCAGAAAGCAAGGTGTCTACATGGCTTTGTGGCATTGCTAAAAATCTATTTTATGCCTATTTGAGGAAACATCCTCCGACAGAAATATTAGATGAAAACAGCACACTTTGTAAAAGTGCAGAATCAGAAGTAATGTCCTCGTTGGATAAAATGGATTTGTTAAAACAAATTCATCTTCTGAAAGAACCCGGACGCGAAGTAATTCATCTCCGTCTGTATGGCAATCTGTCTTATGCAGAGATTGGCGAAATCATGGGAAAATCTGAAAACTGGGCACGTGTGACATTTTACCGCGCCAAAGAACAATTGCGAAAGGAGCTTCAAAATGACAAATAATACCTCTCTTCCCTGTGATATTGTGCAGGACCTTTTGCCCTCGTATGTAGATGGCATTTTAAGTGACACCAGCACTTGCGCTGTTGCCAAACATTTACAATCCTGCAAAACCTGCCACGATATGTATGATGATATGGTAACCGATGAATTGCGCCAGGACAATACAGACCAGCAGGAAAAAGAAATCGATTATCTCAAAAAAGTCCGCTCAAAAACGAGACATTTTACCCTCGCTGCGATCCTGATCGCAGTCCTTCTGGCAGCAAGCGGCACCGCTGTTTATTTTCTGATATTTAGTGGAGAATACATTTTAAATAGCGTAAAATATAGCCTTCAAGTTTCTTCAAATTCCTTGAAAATAGAGGGCATTCTGCCAGATGACTTTACAACAGGAACGCAGAAAATAGAGGAAAAAGACGGTGTCGTTTCGCTTACTCTGCCTGCCAAACGAAAGACATTTTTTTCCTTCCACAAGAATTATGAGGTTTCTTACAGTGCCAAGGCGACAATCCGCGAGGTTCGCGTAAACGGAGACATTCTCTGGCAAAACGGCACGTCGATCAGCACTTATGTAAACCGCATTTACGACAACAAACATCCGTATATCGGCTCTGCCTCCGACAATACCTCATTGGCCCTCGCTCTCGGTATCGAAGAAACCTTCGGCAGTTTTACTTCCGAGCTTCAAACCAGCAAGCAGCCTTACGGCTGGACCATCCACCTCACGGAGTCCCAGACCACAGCCGAAGACACCCTCCGCAAAAAGATGACAACCTATGCTTATGCCATCCTTGCTTTAATCGATAATGTAGATTCCATCACTTGGGAGTATAGCGACACCTCGGCGCAAACCAAAACTTACACGATAACCACCGCCGAAGCCAACGCCCAACTTGGCAAAGACATCAAAAAAACCGCAGAAAACATCTGCGACTTTCAAAAATTTGCCAGGGAAATCGGGTTATAGGAGCAGTTGGCTTTGTTGACGTAGTCAACAACTCTATTGCCGGCTGCGATCTGCCGCCGCAGGTTGCCTTTCGCCTAAACTCTTGGCTTCTTCCAGCACAGGCACAAGTTCTTCGCACGTAAAATCATAACTGATAATCGACAACGCCTTATAAAAGAAAAACAACTGCTCCGGGTCCGCCGCCAAAGCACAAGCACCCACGCCGCCATATGTGTCACTCGCCTCCTCGCCTGCACCGTCGTTCCCAGTTGTGCCGCGTCCGCTATGCTTCCATATTTTTACAGCCATTGCCCGGATCAACGCCAGAAGTTCTCTCTTCATACTTTTCTCTTTTTCCCCGCCGGCGATTTCTTTCATGTCAAAATCCGAAGTATTGCCACAAGGTGCCGCACAAAGGCGGCACCCCGGGGAAACGGTATATTTTTCGTCGCGGACTTTGGCGATAAACGACGCCAACTCAGGCTCGGTAACCTCTCCGGGAAAATCCGGCGATGTCATAGCCAGCCCTTCCGTCACGATTGCATCTGTATTTTCAGTTTTTGGATTCGTTCCACAGGCCTTTACCAAACCGATCAGCGCGCCTGTCAGCAGATCCTGTAACTCCTTTTTCTGCATAAATTCTCCCTCACAGTAAACATCATGGTAATTATTCAGCCCCTCCTACACATTCGCATTTCGAGGCGCCAGTTTCCATCAATCCAGTTTCTTTCCGTCAATTGAGATCGTTACGACCTGCCATGGAATAAACTTCCCACTCTCCTGAATTGCTTTTTTTGCCGCCATTTCGAGACCGCCACAGCAAGGAACTTCCATGCGGACAATTGTCACCTCTTTGATATCATTGTCGCGGATGATCGTCGTCAATTTTTCGCTGTAATCAATATCATCCAGTTTCGGACAGCCGATAATTGTCACCTTGCCACGCATAAATTCCTGGTGCATATTAGCATAAGCATAAGCGGTGCAATCCGCCGCGATCAAGAGCTTTGCGCCATTGAAATACGGAGCATTGGTTGGCACAAGTTTGATCTGACACGGCCATTGGGCAAGCTGGGAAGCAGGTGCTTTAACAAAATTAATTTCCCCCGCTAAAACATCCTCTTTCTCTGCCTGCTGGCGAAGCATCCGCATCCGGCTTCCCGGACAGCCGCCGGTTGGCTGTGATGCTGCGCCCGCCTGAGGTGCTACATGTTCGGAAGCCACCGCACCTACCGCCGTTTCTGAAACTGCCGCTTTTCCATTCTTTCCCTGTGCGGCGCGTTTTTTCATATTTTCTTTTACGGCTTCTTCGTCGTATGCCGCTGCCTCACGCTCAACAAACTTGATCGCTCCCGTCGGACACGTTGGGAGGCAGTCGCCAAGTCCATCACAATAATCATCACGGAGAAGTTTTGCTTTTCCATCCACCATTCCGATCGCGCCCTCGTGACAAGCAGAAGCGCAAGCGCCGCATCCGTTACATTTATCTTCATTAATTTGAATAATTCTACGTACCATTTGTACATTCATCCTTCCTTTTTGTTGATTTTGTGATTTCATTATAGTAAAATAAAAATAAAAAATCGGTGGTTATAACAACGAAAGGAGAAAAACTTGAAAAAATTTATCAGACAACTATCGAACAATGCGATTTTTCGGGATTTTGACGAAAATGACTGGCGTGAATTAGAGTCTCTTTCCTTATTAAAAAAGAAATCTTTTGACAAGGGAGAAATTCTATTTTCCATGGGAGAAAATACCAGTGAAATAGGCATTATAACAGAGGGTAGTGTAGTCATTGAAAACAACGATATTTTGGGCAATTCAACCATATTAAATAAACTGGAAACAGACGATGTTTTTGCAGAAACTTATGCCATCACAGGCACTCCCATGATGGTCGATGTCGTCGCTGCGCAGGCATGTAAAATTGTATTTTTTAATGTACGGAATTTGTTAGAAAATGCGAAAAATTCTTCGCTTGCACAGAAGATCACCCGTAATCTTCTCTTTATTTCCATGCAGAAAAACCTTATCTTGTCCAGCCGCATATTCTGCACTTCACCAAAGACAATCCGCGAGCGGCTGGCGATTTACTTTTCAGAACAAGTTACACGTACCGGAAGTACGGCATTTGACATACCATTCAACCGCCAGCAGATGGCAGATTATCTCAATCTTGACCGCAGTGCACTGTCCAAAGAACTTGGCAAAATGCAGGACGAAGGGTTGATCCGATATCGAAAAAATCATTTTGAAATGGTAAAGTTTAACATTTGATTTTGTAGCGATTCAGCCCCTCCCGCTCATTATATCGTGAACTCGCACTTCGTGCTTTCTCGCCGGTTACACCGGCTGTTCACTCAATAATGGCACAAGAAAAACAAATGCCTGCTTTGCAGTCGCTTGTTTTTCTTATGTGCTCATTATATGCTGAATCGCTGCCTTAGTTTTTATACTCCTCGGCAAGAGTCTTAAATGCCGGCAAAGCTCGTTCGATCTGCTCCGTTGAGACACAATACGAGATGCGGACATGTTCCGGACAGCCAAATTCGGTTCCCGGTACAAGGATCAGATTGTGTTTGACCGCTTTTTTACAAAAAGCATAGTCGTCCGGTTCGAGTGATTTTGGAAACAGATAAAAAGCTCCATCCGGTTTCACACAGGAAAATCCAAGATCAGTAAGAGCATTGTAGAGAAGATCACGGTTTCTGCGGTAAATGCTCATATCTGCGACATCCTCGTGGCACTTCTTCATAAGAAGCTGGAACATTGTCGGGGTGTTGACGTAACTGAGGACACGCGCTGCCCCGGAAACTGCCTTTTTGATCGAATCAAACTCATCAATCTCCGACGGCATAACAAGATATCCCATACGCTCGCCGGGGATGGAAAGACATTTGCTGTAAGAATAGCACACAAGTGTATTGCGATAAAAGTTCGGGATATACGGAACTTCCACATCGTAGGCGATTTCACGGTACGGCTCATCCGCAATGATATAAATTGCGTGGCCGTATTCTTTCTCTTTTTTTGCCAGTATTTCACATATACTTTCAATCGTTTCTTTCGAATAAACGGCACCGGACGGATTGTTTGGCGAGTTCACGATAACGCCCTTCGTTTTCTCCGTAATTGCCTTTTCAAATGTGTCCGGGTCGATCTGGAAATCTTCCGTCCGCGAAGGCACGGCGACAAATTTGACGCCGATCGTTTCCAGATAAAAACGGTATTCCGGAAAATATGGGGCAAACGAGATAAATTCATCTCCCGGATTGCACAGCGCACGAAAACAAATGTTAAGCGCGCACGCAGCGCCAACGGTGAAATACAGATTTTCTCTGGTAAAATGTGTGCCGTAGCGGTCATTCAGTCCTTCGGCAATCGCATCCCGCGCTTCTTCGTCGCCGGCAGAAGTCGTGTAACCGTGAAGATGAAATGGATTTTCCGTTTCTAAAAGATGTATCAACTCCTCTTTTACACATTCCGGCGTCGAAACATTGGGATTTCCGATACAAAAATTGTAAACATTTTCCTCGCCGACAACCTTGCTCCTCTCAAGGGCAAGGTCAAACATTTCTCGGATCGCCGAACTCTTACTTCCAATATTTGTATATTCTTTTGAAATCATAAGCATCCTCCATTCGTTTCACAGTAGGCGCGTGCCAGTTTTTCTGTCTCCGTATAATAGCGGTCTGTCACGCGTTTGACCGTGTCATTGTCCCAGTGCGACGCGATCCATCCCATGCGGACGATCTTACGAAGCACGATAAAGGTGTCTACTTCCTGCAGATCCTCAGGCGAGAGCGGGCGGACGGTCTGGTAGCCGTCCAGCCATGCCCTCGTCATCTCAGAAAGGTTGGTGTCGTATTCCAAAACTGCTGTGGATAAGTCAAATAAAAACCAGCCATATCCACAATCGTCAAAATCCAATATCTTTACCTGATCGCCATCGACCAAAATATTGTTGATATTTAAATCCGAATGAATCAATCCGTACCGGTCCGGCTTCTTTCCATATTTTCCCAATCTCTTGCAGCCAATCGCTACCGTTTGAGAAAATATTTCTTTTTGTGATTCCGTCAACGCCGGATTTTTGCTCCAATCGCCCCAGCGCGACGTATCACCAAACATATCCTCGATGTCCCAGTGAAACCGTGGCAGAGAATTGTCGGCGTTCCATGACATCGCATGAAGATGAAGTTTTGCCGTAATCGCGCCGATCTGCTTTTGGTACGGGATCAGTTCTTCCGTGGACATCCCACGGATTCCGATGCCTTCCACAAAGGAAAACAGACTGCATACATATTTGTCGGTGCTTCCGGCAAACGCAAGCTGCTGGATAAATTTTCCATCTTTTCCCGGGAGAACATCCGCTGTCCGGATGTCCGTATCCCGTTTCACTGCCCGAATCCACGAAAGTTCGCTTTCGAGTTCCGTCAGATCATGATAACCGGGGCGGTTGACACGGAGAACGTATTTCTCGCCGGTCATTTCACTTTCGAGACGATAGGTAAAATTCTCCGAATATTTCAAATGATATACTTTCGTATCTTCCGGCAGATCATAATGCAAAAGCAATTGTGACTGCAGCTGTTCTCGGATATCATCCGGCTCTAACAACGTTCCCATGTCAATTCCCCCTTGGTTTATTTCAACTTTGCACAAGTCTCTTTTGCTTCTTTGACACTCTTCTCAAATTTCTCCAAAAGCTCGTCACAATACTCTTTGGTGCAGAGAAGACCCGGCTTAAACTGTACGATTTTCGGATTGAATCTTGCGTAAATTGCCCAAATTCCGTTGTTGAAGAGGGCACGCATCGCATGCTGTCCACCATTTTCAAAATCAAATTCCAATCCAAAGATGATGCCTCGTTGTGTATAACTTGTGAAGAAGTCCGGATACAATTTGTGAACTTCATCCAGTCCTTTCTTCAAGTAGCCTTCGAGGAAATGTACATTGTCAACGGTTTCCTTGCGGGTTACCATTTCGACCACTTTATTGGCTACGACACATCCGAGTTCAGAACCTCCAAATGTCGATGTGTGGCTGCGGCCGATCTCCTCGACCCATTTTCCTGCCTGCTTCGTCATGATCGTCGCTGCAACCGGATAAATACCACCGCTCAGACCTTTACCGCTGACGATGACATCCGGATTTACGCCCTCGTGCATAATTCCCCACATTTTTCCGGTTCTCATAAGGCCGGTCTGCACTTCATCGGCGATGTAGAGAGTTCCGTATTTTTCACAAAGCGCTTTTACCGCTTTCAGGTAGCCCGGCTCCGGAATCGGGAATCCATAGGTTGCCGGGATGGTCTCAATGATAACGCCTGCGACATCTTCTTTTTTCAATACGGCTTCCATTGCATCCACATCGTTCATCGGCACCTGCTCATAGTACTGGTCGGCACCATCGCACAAAAATGCATCCTTGAAAAATGGATCGCCGGCAGAGAGTGCCAGTCCGGTATGACCGTGGTAACATTTCTGCAAAGATACGATCTTACGGCGTTTTGTCGCATAACGCACACTCTTGATCGCCACATCGACAGCCTCGCCGCCGCAGCTGGAAAAGATGGCGTACTGCATACCCGGAGTCGCCGTAGTGACAAGGCTTTTTGCCAATTTACCGCGGGCCACGGAACCAAAGTGATGGTTTCCGATATCAAACTCTTTGACTCCTTCTTCGAGGGCTGCGATCACTTCCGGATTACGGTGTCCGAGGTTAAATGTTCCGCCGTTCAGATGAAGGTTCATGTATTTTTTTCCATCCATGTCCCAGAAATAATAACCTTCGCGTTTGCCGATGATGATATCGATTCCCATATCAAACCAGGTCTGCGTACGGTTTGGGTTCCAGTAAGTAAGACAATCATTAATCGCTTCTTGTTTTGTAACGCTTCCATCTAATAACATAATGTCCTCCAATCCGGCAGTTACTCTGCCTCGTAAACTTTTTCTCCGCCAAGCCATGTCTGCATGACGCGGATGTCTTTTATATGTAATGGGTCAACGGTAAACGGATCTTCTTCCATCACGGCGAAGTCCGCCAATTTTCCCACTGTTATCGTGCCTTTGATGTCTTCTTCGTAAGAAGAATACGCGGCATTTCTGGTATACATACTGATGGCGTCGTATACACTGACACGCTCCTTCGGATACCATCCGCCCTCCGGTTTTCCGGTAAGATCCTGCCTGCACACGATGGAATATACACCGAGCATCGGACTGTACGGTTCCACCGGTGAATCCGAACTTCCGGTAAGAATGATGCCTTCCTTGATCAATGTGTTCCAAGCATAGGCATATCGGATCCGTTCCGGTCCGAGACGGTCTTCCGACCACCAAATGTTATAATTCGACGTAAATCTCGGCTGGATATCCACGATGATTGGCATCTTTTTGATCCTCTCAATCAGGTCTTTGCGAAGCACGATGCCGTGAATCAGGCGAAACCGAACATTTGGCTTCGGATTCTTTCGGTAGCAGTTTTCCAATGCGTCAAGCGCAATCTCGACACCACGGTCGCCGATCGCATGAATGCCGATCTGCAGATCCATGTCATAGGCCTTCTGGCACATTTCCATGACTTCTTCCGGCGAATGATTCAAAAGCCCTTTATTTCCCGGATCATCCGAATAATCCTCCGTCAATGCGGCATTTCGCGAACCAAGCGATCCGTCGCTGTATATTTTGTAAAAGCCGTAGCGCAATTTTTCATTTCCAAATCCTGTCTTCATATGAAAGGACGGATATTCGTCAAATGACAGGTACACGCGGACCGGAAGCCGCCCTTCCTCCTCCAGTTCCTGGTATAGATTCATATACTCGTCTGCATCGACAAATTTTCCCTGAATCGGATGAATGCCGGTGATTCCATAACGGTTCATGTCGCGGCACACCACTTCGAGGGCATCTTTTTTGTCCTCCGGTGTCGGCAGAAGATCCGGAATACTCTTTAATACCGGCGTTACCGCGCTCTCACGCAGGATGCCGTTTGGCTTTCCATCGGCTCCGTACTCCACGGAATCCGGTACGATCGGTTTGAAATTCTCATCAATTCCGGCGATCTCAAGTGCTTTTGAGTTTGCCGCATGCACATGCATACAATACCGGCTGATCAGAATCGGACACTCTTTGCTGACACTGTCGAGTTCCTCTTTTGTCGGAATCCGCACCTCGTCAAATTCCTCGTGGTTGAAGCCGCTTCCTTTGATCCAGTCCCCCGGCGGCGTCACTTTCGCACGCTCTTTCAGGCGGTCCAATATGTCCTGTACACTTTTTGTCCCGACAAGATTCACTTCTTTTGTTGTCCTCGCGTAAGCCAATGTATGCTGGTGGCAGTCGATAAATCCCGGAAATACTGCCCTTCCTTTTATATCAATGATTTCGTCGCTCTCTATTTTCTCTGCTTCTTCGTTCGTTCCCGTAAATACGATTTTTCCATCGCGGACACCGACGGCCTCTACCGCCTGTCCCTCTTGTTCCATCGTGTAGAACTTTCCATTTTTATACAATTTTTCTGCATACATACTATCACTGACCTTTCCCCGTCGTCACTTCATTGTGGCAAATGCCATTTTTCTCATATTCCGACGCATTTTCCAGCGAAATTCTCATAATCTCGTACAATGCCCGGTCTGTCAGGAAACTGATATGTGACGTATAAATTACCTCTTCTCTTGCAAGCAGCTCCTCAAACACCGGATCACCGGTCGGCTTTCCTTCAAAATCGACCCGTACAAAATCATCTTCCGTCTCATAAACGTCCATTGCAAACGCAGAAACCTTTCCTTTTTTCAGTGCATCTAACATCGCCTTGCCATCTACCAGACCACCTCGCGCAGTATTTACAACCACGACACCCGGTTTGCACTGTTCCAATGTCTCTTTCCCGATCAGATGCGTATTTTCTTTTGTAAGGGGGCAATGAAGCACGATAGCATCACTGCGTTCCCAGATTTCGGAAAGCGAAACCTGCGTCGCGATCCCGACAAGGTCTAGGTGTACATGTCTCGCATGCACAAGCACTTTGGCTCCGAGTGCCGCCAGCGCCTTGATCGTCAATGTTCCGATACGCCCGGCTCCGATGACACCGATGGTCATTGTGCGGATCTCTCTTCCACACAATCCTGCAATCCCAAAATCCCGTCGGGCAACCATTGCCTCGCTACGCCGCATGTGGCGCAGTGCATTGAGCAAAAGCATCAACGTATGCTCGCTGATCGCATTGGGTGAATACGACGGCACATTGGCTGCCTTAATGCCGTACTTCCGCAATGCTTCGAGGTCAAGATGATCGATGCCGGCCGCCCTGGAGACGATGTAACGCACTCCATGCTCAGAAAGAAGTCTGGCTTCTTCCTCACCGATCATGCTGTTTGTCATAATCCAGATTGCACGGAATCCATCGACTTCTGCGATCCTGTCCTTGGTAAAAATACCATCTGCAAATGCAATCTCTTCAACATCTACCTGCTGCCGGATCTCGGCGAGAGTCTTTTTCTCGTCCTCCGTCATCCCATAAATCAGTAATTTCATCCTGCCCTCCTCTCTGCGGCTGCCTTAGAACCGCTCGAGTGCTTCGGTCATTTCTTTGGTTGTCATGCGGAATGTCGTCCAGTCTGACATTGGAAATGCTCCCATGCCTTTGTAAAAGGCGATGGACGGTGTATTCCAGTTAAGACATACCCATTCAAGACGATCGCATCCCTCGTCTACGGCAATCTGCATCAATACATGGAAAATCTCTTTTCCGATTCCTTTTCCACGCATTTCTTCGCGTACGAAAATGTCTTCCAGATACAGGTTTGTTCGCCCGCAGAAAGTAGAAAATGTATGGAAATACAAGCAGAAGCCTACCGGTTTTTTCTCATATTCTACGATCAGACAATTGCAGTCGTGCTGCTCAAACAATGCTTTATGTAACCCTTCTTCGGTCGCTTTCACACAATCTGACATTTTTTCATATTCTGCGATCTCCTTGATCAGCTGAAGTACCAGCCCCTCTTCACCATCCTCGACATAACGGATGGTAAGTCCTTCTGTTTTTGTCTTAAATTCTTTACTCATAATAACCCTCCTAACGTCAACCAGCCATAAATCTGGCCAAAAATTCCTGTGTTTTCGGATGCTGTGGGTTGGCAAAAAGTTCTTTTGACTTGCGGTTTTCTGCCACCACACCTTCGTGCATGAAAATGGTCCGCGTCGAGACATCTCTTGCAAATGCCATCTCATGGGTTACGATAACCATTGTCATACCTTCACTTGCCAGCTGCTTCATGACATTGAGCACCTCGCCGACCATCTGTGGGTCGAGAGCACTCGTCGGTTCGTCAAACAAAAGCACTTCCGGCTCCATCGCGAGCGCTCTTGCAATCGCAACTCGCTGCTGCTGTCCACCGGAAAGCTGTGCCGGTTTGGCAAGCAGCTGAGGTGTCATTCCCACTTTTTCCAAATAATATTTGGCTTTCTCTTCGGCTTCTTGTTTTGGCATTTTCAACACCTTGCGAAGCCCCAATGTACAGTTATCGAGAACCGATTTATTCTGAAACAGATTAAACTGCTGAAAAACCATTCCCATTTTTTTCCTGGATGACCGTACATCTGCGCGGTATCTTGAAATCTCTTCGCCATCAAAGTAGATGCTTCCGGATGTCGGTGTCTCCAGCATGTTCAGGCACCGAAGCATCGTCGTTTTTCCGGAACCGGAAGCCCCGATGATGCAGATTACATCTTTTGGAAATACCTTGAAATTTACACCGCGAAGCACTTCGTGGTCACCAAAATTTTTTGTCACATCGTATACTTCCAAAATTGGTTCTTTGTTTTCGCTCATGGTAATTCCCCCTTTACTTTGACAAGCTGTAATCGGATTTTCCAGCCAACAATTTCTCCACAAACCGGAGCAAGATCGTTACGATCAGGTTTAATACAAAATAAATTGCCGCAATTATGATAAATACTTCAAAATATTTATAATATACGGATGCCGCCGTCTTTCCGCTGAAGAACAGTTCATTCACGGAAATAACATTTAATACGGAAGTATCTTTCAGGTTTGTTACCAGCTGGTTACCGATCTGTGGCATGATATTTTTCAATGCCTGCGGCAGCACCACGTGGAACATGATCTGAAAATGACTCAGTCCGATGACCTTTCCGGCTTCAAACTGACCGGTACTGACGGAATTGATTCCGCCTCGTACCGACTCAGCCATGTAAGCACCGGTGTTGATCGAAACAACGATGAAACCACATGTCAATGCGCCCCACTGGATCCCCAGATAAGACAAACCGTAGTAGATAACCATCGCCTGTACGATCATTGGTGTACCTCGAAACACTTCCACATATATGCGGACGATTGCTTTTACTACTTTTACCAGACCACGCTTTGCATAATTGCAATTTGCTTCCAGTTCAATGGTTTGAACGATACCAACGATAAATCCGATGATACATCCTATAATAGTACCGGTCACTGCCAGCGCAAGTGTCCAGCCTGCACCTTTTAAAAAGACGCCTTTATATTCCATGATGAGGTATCCAACCCAGTCCCAAAAGGAACCATCTACGGGAAAGGATGCCGCCTGTGCAACAAACATTGTCATAGTATGTCCCCCATTTCTGCGCCGCTATGGTATCCATTGTTTGCTGCCAAGCGGCGCTTAGGCACAAACTTAGGGATTATTCAGAATCACTTGCCGGCTGATTTGCGATGGCTTCCTCCATCATCTTATCTTTCTCTTCATCGGAAATGCCTTTCAATGTCTTATTGCAGGCATCAACAACAGCCGAATCGCCTTTTTTTGCTGCGACTGCGATATTTGTAATACCGGAATCTACATCAAATCCGGAACCTTCCGGAAATTCTACCATTGCCAGATCTTTATTTGTCGCAATCGCTGCAAGTGCCATTGGTTTTTCCACAATTGCCACATCGGTACGACCGGAACTTACGGCTACGATCAAACTTGGGATATCCGGCAAAGCTTCCTGTATGGTAGCTCCCTTGATCTGTTTTGCAGAACTGTCATACATCGTTGTTCCCTGCTGAGAAGTTACGTTGCAGCCCTTCAGATCATCCAAAGTTTTAGCACTTGCATATTTGCTGTCCTTTTTCACGATCAATACGTGAGTTGCTTTATAATAAGGATCAGAGAAGTCAACACTCTGTTTTCTTTCGTCGGTTGCTGACATTCCGGCGATGATTGCGTTGATGGTTCCGGACTGAACTGCCATGATCAATCCATCCCATTCAATTTTGTATACCTGCAATTCATAGCCATTTTCCTCGGCAATCTTCTTTGCCATCATGACATCGTATCCATTTACATATTCGGTTGTTCCTTCGATGGGAACGGCACCGTTGCTGTCATCTGTCTGTGACCAGTTGTATGGAGCGTTCATACATTCCATACCAACCTTCAAAACCTTTTTCTCACTCGAAGTGGAATCGGAAGAGGAACCGGCCTGCTCGGAAGAGCCACAGCCTGTGAGTGATAATAACATCACCAGGGATAATACCAAACTCATAAAAATTGATTTCTTCTTTCTCATTTTCATAATAAAACCACCTTTCTGTAAATAGAAAAAAGCGCCGCACCCCGAAGGGTTCAGCGCCTTTGCTTTTGTTACCCCTATCATAGCGAACAAAATACCATCTGTCAATACGGAGTTCTCCACAAATATCAACCTGTCATTTTAGTAGATATACAAAAAAATGATGGCAAAATAGGAATTACTCTTATTTTTGTTTAGTTATTATATCTATTTCTTTCAGCGTTTTCCTTGTCCCTTTGTGCAATTTGTGCAAAATCATCCATTTTTTGCGGTCTGACTGGTACTACCAGTTGAACCAGTTTAGAAGATATGCTATACTGTAATTGAATCGTTAGGCTATAAGTTGAAAGGGGGAATTTCTTATGAGAGATGCTTTATCTACAAAAATCGCGTCGGAACTTTGCGCCCGCATCCAGTCCGGCGAACTGAAAGAAAATGACAAGCTTCCGTCAGAGCGTATCCTGGCTTCCCAATACGATGTCAGCCGCAATGTCATCCGTGAATCGATCAAAATGCTGGTCGAGAAAAATCTGGTGATCAATATTCCGGGAAAAGGAAATTATGTTTCCCGTCCAACCCAGTCAAGTATTGCAGATAAATTGGAAAATGCCATTCATTTATCCGATGTTCCGGCTTCGGAGATCGTGAATGCACGCCAGTTTTTGGAAATCAGTGTGATGGAAAAATATCTTCTTTCTATTACAGAGCAAGAAATCGCCCAGCTGGAGGAATTATACACAAAAATGGAGTCTGCCCGCGGCAATTACGCGCTGTTTTGGGAATACGACACAAAATTTCATCTCCAATTGATCGGCTGTTCCAAAAATAGTATTTTAACTTTATTTTTGTCCACACTATATCGTATGACGCAGAAAAATATTATTATGAATTCGGAAGATCCGGTGTCTGCGATCGAATTTTCGCAGTCGGATCATGCGGATATTATTGAGGCGGTGAAGACGAAAGACCGGGAACGGCTCTGCCGCGCGATCGAACGCCACCTCGCCCCGCTTCACGATTTTTATAAGGAGGAGGTCTGAGTATGGATATTTTTGTTGCCGCCGGTCAAATGCTAGTCCTTTTTGCCATGATGTTTACCGGTTATTTCCTTGCCCGCAGAGACTGGATCAATAACTCGCTGTCTTCGGCGCTTTCCCATCTTGTGGTTAATATTTTCAATCCTTTTTTGATGATTTCGAGTGTTTTCGGCCAGAGTTTAAAACAAAGCGGCCCTTTATTTTGGGAAAATCTGGTTCTTGTCGGCATTTTTTACCTGCTTCTTTTCCTCGCCGGATTTTTTATCGTATTTGTCCTCCGACCAACGAGTCAAACGGCCCCAATCTACAAACTGCTGACATTGCTTCCGAACTGCGGTTTTATGGGCATTCCTATCGTAAGTTCCCTGCTTGGCACGCAGTATATTATTTACGTCGCCGTCTACATGCTCGTGTTTAACCTCATCATATATACTTATGGAATTTCGCTGGTCCGCCGCTCGCTCTCGGATGGCAGCGCACCGGCTCTCAGCATGTCCGCCAGACTTCGCCAGATCTTTGGAAATACCGGCGTGCTGGCTTCTCTCGTCACAATCGTATTGTTTGTAACGGGCATTTCTCTGCCGGAAAATGTGCAAAAATTCATCAATTACATGGGAAATCCCTGCGTGCCTCTGTCCATGATCCTTATCGGTTGTTCGCTTGCCGCCAGTCCGCTTTCCAGGATTTTCCAAGAAGTACGTCTTTATGGATTTGCCTTTATCAAAATGTTTGCAATCCCGATTGTCGCAAGTTTTGTCATTCGGCTGCTGCCATTTGACCCGGTGATTCTTACTTTGTTTATCATTATGCTTGCGCTTCCTTCGGGAAGCATGGTGGTTCTTATCACGGAAGAATACAAAGGCAATGTCCAGCTTGCCTCTGCCGGCGTGGTTCTGACAACGATCGTGTCTTTATTCTCCATTCCTGTCGTGAGTTTGTTCGTCGGCTAACATTCTCTTTACCAAATCTTAACTTGCTATTTGCACCGCTCCCGCGTTATAATGACGGTGCAAGCAAGTAACGATTCTTTTTAGACCCAGTGATTGCATGGGAGGGATTACGATGTGCAGCTCACGGACCAGAAAACACCTTATGGGATTTTTAATCTTAGCCATATTGTTGTGTGAAATGTGTTTCTTTTTACAATCAGCAGACACATCTTCTTTTTGCGTCCAGACTACACAATCCACCAAACATGTCACTCACGCACAGATCAGCAACGGCTCAAAGGTTGTTTATGAGGAACGTATCTCTAAAACTCCGGATGCCGGTGCGGAATCTTTTTGCAAAAGTGAACAGCGTACCCTGCAGTCTTGTATTCGTCGATTGTCTGCTTGCCTTTCGACTGTGGAATATCTTCCACGCACGTTTCATTCCACTCTGTTTTTACAGATTTCCAATGTGACACATAATACAAGCGGACACATTTCTCTGATTCAATGCGTCTATCTAAAGGACGGAAAAAAGCGCTAACCCCCTTCATTTTAAATTTGTAAGATTTTTCCACTTTTTCAGTGGTTTATTAAAGTGCGCCGCAGACGCGGCAAAAGGCACAGAAATGAGGGAACATATGTTAGAATATATTATTATCGGATTGGCAGCAATCCTTTTAATCGGCGCTTGTATTTTCAGTTTTCGCATCGACAATTCAGGGAAAAAAGATGCGATCACTGACAATCCAAAAACCAAATAATAAATAGATTAAACCAAAAGTAACTATTCCGGATCGAATGTGCGGAAATCAATGAATCGTCGTGCTTGCACGTAAAAGACCTTGATTTCTGTACATTTAGATCCGAATAGGGCTCCCTCCACATATGAGCATTTTTAGCCTTGTCAAAGGCGGGAAAGGACACGAAGTGTCCGAAATGCGAATGTAGTGTTTGAAAATCCTGAATCGTT
>OHIN01000191.1_pt1 | contig 46272 bp, 29 predicted proteins | sample 1568261 | NCBI WGS metagenome assembly OHIN01 (sample SAMEA3879578, study PRJEB24766) | human gut metagenome | biome: human-associated habitat; feature: feces | place: USA | collected 1985/1987
AATGATTCGAAAGCTACCAATGTCAATTCTTGTTGGTATGCCTTGCAATCAATGCGTACTCCTGTCGTTTTGATCTTGGGTGGAACTGATAAAGGTAACGACTATACTGAAATAGAAGCGTTGGTAAAAGAAAAGGTACGGGCTTTAATCTTCTTGGGTGTTGATAACCGAAAATTACATACCTTCTTTGATGATAAGATTGCTCAGATAGAAGATGCCGGTTCGATGGAAGAGGCCGTGAATAAAGCGTATCGGTTAGCACAGAAAGGCGATACTGTGTTGCTTTCTCCGTGTTGTGCCAGCTTCGACTTGTTTACTTGCTACGAAGATCGGGGAGACCAGTTTAAGGCGTGTGTCCGTAATCTCTAACAAATAGAAAGGTAATATTATGGATCTGGCGAGTAGATTATTTAAGGGCGACCGTGTCATTTGGATCATATTCATGTTTTTGTGTCTGATCTCGGTGACGGAGGTATTTAGTGCGACCAGTACGATCGCTTATCGGAATGCAAATTATTGGATGCCGATCATTCGCCATGCCTCTTTTTTATTGATGGGTTTTGCCGGCGTATTGATCTTGCATAATCTCCCGTATAAGGTCTTTATAGGATTTGGATTGTTCTTGCCTGTTGCGATTTTCCTTTTGGCGATTACTCCTTTTGTTGGTGTTGAAATCAATGGTGAACCTCGTTGGATGGAGATTCTTGGCATCCGTTTCCAACCTTCTGAATTGGCGAAGCTATCTGCCGTTTGTTATATGGCATTGGTTTTGAGTAAACGGGATAAATTTACCGATGCCCAAATGTTTAAGTATATTTTGATTGGGGTAGGTTTGGCCTGTGGTTTTATCTTCTTCAATAATGGTTCAACGGCAGTGCTTCTTTTTACCATCATGGTGATGATGATGTTTATCGGGCAAATCCATCTGAAGCGAATCTTTAAATTGGTCGGATTTTGTGTTGCCTCGTTAGTTTTGTTGTTGACTTTATTATTTGTGACTCCTGATTCTGTGATGAATTACATGCCAGATCGTTTCCATACATGGAAAGCTCGTATTGAACGATTCTCTTCTTCTGGAGATCGTTTAGATACCAAGGAAGGTAAAGTATTAACTCTTGACGACGAACATTATCAGGAAGATCACGCTAAAATAGCCATTGCTCAGGGTGGTTTATTGGGAAAGAAACCTGGGCATGGTCAGCAACGAGACTTTTTGCCGCAGGCTTATTCTGATTTTATCTATGCCATCATTATTGAAGAGATGGGATTGGTGGGCGGTTTCTTCGTCTTGTTCTTATATCTGGCGTTGATGATACGCGTGGCGATGATTGCCAGAAGATGTCATACTTTGTTCCCGAAATTCTTGGTTTTGGGATGTGGGTTACTAATTGTAACTCAGGCATTGGTAAATATGGCGGTAGCTGTGGGTGTTTTTCCTGTGACCGGTCAACCTTTACCTTTGATTAGTAGAGGTGGAACTTCAACAGTGATTAGCTGTGTTTATATTGGTATCATTTTAAGTGTAAGTCGTTTTGGAGCGAACATCGGGAATGAGGAAGATTTGATGCCGGAAGAAGAGAAGTCGATTGAGGCTGAAACTGCATTACCGGGTGTGACGCAGGAAGAAATCAATCAGTGGGTTTCAGTAGTGGATAGCGAAGATTCGAAGTCTGAATCGGAAGGATTTAAAGAAAAGAATTAAGGAATATGAAACAGTATAAAGTGATCATCAGCGGAGGTGGAACGGGTGGCCATATCTTCCCGGCAATCTCTATTGCCAATACATTAAAGAAACGGATGCCTGACGTTCAAATTCTGTTTGTCGGAGCGCAAGACCGTATGGAGATGGATAAGGTCCCGGCAGCCGGATATGAAATTGTTGGTCTACCGGTAAAAGGATTTGACCGTGCGCACTTGCTGAATAATATAAAGGTAGTCCGTTGCCTGTTGAAAAGCTTATCATTGGCTAAAAAAACGATACGGGATTTTCAGCCCGACATCGCAGTTGGTGTTGGAGGTTATGCTAGTGGTCCGACGTTGTGGATAGCCTCATCGTTAGGAATTCCAACTTTAATACAGGAACAGAACTCGTATGCTGGTGTGACCAATAAGTTGTTGGCGAAGAAAGCCAATCGTATTTGTGTTGCTTATGAAGGGATGGAAAAGTTTTTCCCTGCCGAAAAGATCGTAGTGACAGGAAATCCTGTTCGTCAGGACTTGGAAGAGGCTCAAGAAAAGAAAGAAGAGGCACTTCGTTTCTTTGGCTTGTCTCCCGAAAAGAAAACAGTGCTGGTTGTAGGTGGAAGTCTGGGTGCTCGTACGATTAATCGGAGTATACAAGGTGATTTGGACAAATTCTTTGCATCTGATGTGCAATTGATTTGGCAAACCGGACGTTATTATCATGAAGAAGCGACCCGTCATTTGAAGGCTTATAGAGGAATGCCTGTCTGGTGTTCCGACTTCATATCACGTATGGATTATGCTTATGCGGCAGCTGATTTAGTGATATCAAGAGCTGGTGCCAGTTCTATTTCGGAATTGTGTATCTTAAAGAAACCGGTAGTTCTAGTCCCTTCACCCAACGTTGCAGAAGATCATCAGACGAAGAATGCATTGGCTTTGGTCAACAATCAGGCTGCTGTGATGGTTACTGACAAGGATGCACCTCAGAAACTGGTGGATACAGCCTTGTCGATTGTACACGACAATACCCGGCTCGTTTCTTTATCCCAGCAGATTGGGAAAATGGCACATTTTCATAGTGCTGAACAAATTGTCGATGAAATTATGAAAATAATAGAAAGAAAATCGTAATTTTGAATCGTTTGTATTGAGGATTGAATTATGGAGATGCAAAAGATAACATCTGTTTATTTTGTGGGTGCTGGTGGTATTGGCATGAGCGCTTTAGCTCGTTATTTTCGAGCAAAAGGAAAGCAAGTCGCTGGTTACGACAAGACTCCATCGGATTTGACAGCCGCTTTGATTGAAGAAGGTATCCGTATTCATTATACGGATGATATTTCTTTGATCCCTGAAGATTGTAAACAGATTGATTCTACTTTGGTCATTTATACTCCCGCTATACCGGAAACGCATACGGAACTGAACTATTTCAAGACGAATGGTTTTACGTTAATGAAGCGGGCGCGAGTTTTGGGTGAGATCACGCGGACCGAACGAGGCTTGTGTGTGGCTGGTACGCATGGAAAGACAACAACTTCGTCGATGTTGGCCCATTTACTCAAGCAGTCGCATGTAGATTGTAATGCCTTTTTAGGTGGAATCCTAAAGAATTACAACAGTAACTTGATGCTTTCGGATAAAAGTGATTTGGCGGTTATCGAAGCAGATGAGTTCGACCGTTCATTCCATTGGTTGAATCCTTATATGGCTGTGATAACGGCTGTAGATCCTGATCACTTGGATATTTACGGTACTCCAGCGGCTTATCGGGAAAGTTTTGAACATTTCACGTCTCTGATTCGACCGGATGGATGTTTGGTTATGAAGAAAGGTTTACAACTTCAGCCTCGTTTACCGGAAGGAACGAAACTTTATACTTATTCTGCAACGGAAGAAGCTGATTTCTTTGCCCGTAATATTCGTATAGGTAATGGTGATATTCTATTTGACTTTGTAACTCCTGGTGGATGTATACCAGATGTAAAACTAGGAGTACCTGTTAAAGTCAATATTGAAAATGGAGTAGCTGCAATGGCATTAGCGTGGCTGAATGGCGTTACTTCTGAAGAAATCCGAAGAGGAATGGCGTCATTTGCAGGACCGGTAAGACGTTTTGATTTTCATTTGAAGAAAGATGATATTGTCCTTCTTGATGATTACGCGCATCATCCTGCAGAATTGAAAGCCAGTATTCAATCTGTCAAGGAATTATATCCTGATAAAAAAGTAACCGGTATATTTCAGCCTCATTTATATACCCGTACAAGAGATTTTGCTGCTGATTTTGCTGCAAGTCTTTCTCTTTTGGATGAATTAATCCTGCTGGATATTTATCCTGCTCGTGAAGAGCCTATTCCGGGCGTGACATCACAAATTATTTTTGATCAGGTTACGATACCCAATAAGCGAATGATTCGGAAGGAAGAATTGTTGGATTTAGTACAAAAAGAAGCAGCTTCTTTTGAAGTCGTATTGATGGTTGGTGCTGGAAATATAGATCGGTTGGTTGAACCTGTAAAACAAATATTGGAAAAACGGTGATTCGAGTTTTATCTATCATATTAGCCACGTTGTTATCCTGCTATGTGCTGGTGGTCGCATTTTTCTTTCGGGATGTGAAAGAGGATGGACTGTGTGAAGGCATGGAAATCGTTTTGCGAGATAGTTTGGAGAAGCATTTTGTGACAGATGGTGATTTAGTATATCTCTTGAAACAGGCGAAATTATATCCAGTCAAAACTCCGATGAATGAAATTAATACCGAGGAGATAGAAGAAAAGCTGTTGAGTAATAATATGATCTCAAAAGTTGAAGCCTATAAGACGCCTTCGCGGTTGATTAAGTTGGAGATTGAACAGAAAATGCCTATCTTGCGGGTAAATAGTCCGGCTGGTAATTATTATGTGGATAATTTGGGTAGTATGATGCCTTTGAGCAGACATTACGTCGCTCATGTCCTCGTAGCCAGTGGGCAAATAGATGAAAAACTGGCTTTGGGAGATCTGTATAGATTTGCACTTTTCTTGGAAGAAGACGATTTTTGGAATGATTGGATCGGGCAAATATATGTAGATAGCGATAATAACGTAGAACTAATCCCGCGTGTAGGAAATCATAAAGTGGTCTTAGGTACATTTGATGATTATCAGACAAAATTGGAAAATTTGCGATTGTTTTATGAGCAAGCGATTCCTAAAGTGGGTTGGGAAAAATATAGTGAGATAAACTTGAAGTATAAAAACCAGATTGTTTGTATTAAAAGATAAATATATATGACATACACAGACTTTATAGCGGTAATAGACTTAGGTACATCCCACATGGTTGGTATGGTGGGAACGAAGAACGAGAACGGCGTTCTTTCGATTATTGCCTATGATGTAGAAAAATCAGAATCCTGCATTCGCAGAGGATGTGTATATAACGTGGAGGAAACTGCCAATAAGATAAAACGCTTGATCCTGAAACTCGAAAATAAGTTGAGTGGCAGTAAGATTGGGAAAATATATATCGGCGTTGGATCCAAGTCTATTCGGACAATTGACCATACAGTATCGAAAGTGCTGGGTGCTGAAGGCGAAGTTACTTCGGCTGTATTGAAGCAGTTGGAAGATGAATGCAGGGCTTATCAACCTTCTATGTTGGATGTCTTGGAAGTGACTTCTCCTGTATATTTGTTAGATGGAAAAGAGGAAAACGAACCTTTAGGTATTTCTTGTTCCCGGATTGAGGCTCGGTATAAGTTGATTGTTGCTCAGCCAACAATTCGGCGTTCTATTATGACAAATATAGCAGACCGTATTAAATTGTCTATTGCCGGGATTATTGTGGCTCCGTTGGCTTTGGCTGATTTAGTGCTGACTCCTGCAGATAAACAAGGTGCAGTCTTAATTGATTTTGGAGCAGGTGTTACATCTGTTACTATATTCAAGAACGGTCGTTTGGTAGCTTTAACTGTTGTTCCTTTAGGTGCTGGTCTGATTACACGTGATATCATGTCATTGCGGGTAACAGAAATGGAAGCAGAACGTTTAAAGCGGACGTACGGAAGTGCTCTTCCTTTGGATCGGGATAAAGAACAGCAGAAGATAGAAATCAATAAAATGGATGATTATCGGTCGCAAGAAATGCTTTTGGCCGATTTGAATGAAATCATAGAAGCTCGTTCTCGTGAGATTGTGAAGAATGCTTATGCTCGATTGGAAGATGCAGGTGTTGCCAAAGAACCGGGCTTTTCTGTAACTATTGCGGGATGTGGATCAGCTCTGAGTAATTTACGGGAAGCTGTTAGTGAATGCTTTGATATGGAGGTGCATTATCCGTTGATACGCAAAGGAACGATTGACAGTAGTGTAGAAATGATTGCCAATAATCCGGATTTTACAACGGCAGTTGCTTTGTTGTTGCATGGAAAAGAAAACTGTGCTCTTCGTCAAGAACCTAAAACAGAACCTAAAGTTACTCGTGTACAACCCAAGGTTACTGTAGAAGAACCGACTCCCAAAGTAGAAGTCAATCCGGTAACATTCGAGAATGATACGCCTACCAAACCTGTTGAGCCTGTTCAACCGACACGTAAGCCTACGGTGCAGGAACAACCTCAGGCCACTCCTCAAAAGGAAAAGATCAGTTGGTGGGAAAAGCTGAAGAAGAAGGCTGATTCGACGGCGGGAGATTTATTTAATGGTGAAATCTAATAACACAAGAACATAATGGACGACAATTTGATAAACTTAAATATGCCGACAAATCCGGATGCTATCATTAAGGTAATCGGTGTTGGCGGTGGCGGTGGTAATGCTGTCACCAATATGTATAAAGAAGGTATACATAATGTCTCATTTGCTTTATGTAATACGGATCAACAAGCATTGAATGGGTCTGATGTTCCGGTGAAGTTATTATTAGGACGGACAACAACCTGTGGATTGGGTTCAGGAGATCAACCTGAACGTGGTCGTGCTGCTGCGGAAGAAAGCGAGGAAGAAATCCGTCAGATGTTGAGTGACGGTACAAGAATGGCCTTTATTACGGCTGGTATGGGTGGTGGAACCGGTACGGGTGCTGCTCCTGTGGTTGCTCGTGTTTCCAAAGAAATGGGAATCTTGACAGTTGGTATCGTAACAATTCCCTTTGAGTTTGAAGGACAGTTCAAGATTGTGCAGGCATTATTGGGTGTAGAAGAGATCTCAAAGAATGTGGATGCGCTGTTGGTCATCAATAACGAGCGGGTTCGTGAAATTTATTCCGATATTGGTATGAGTGCATCGAAAGCATATGCGAAGGCTGATGAAACTCTTACTATTGCGGCAAAAAGTATCGCAGAAATTATTACGATTCGAGGCGTTCAGAATTTGGACTTTGCCGATGTAAAGACAACCATGAAAGATGGTGGCGTTGCGTTGATGAGTAATGGTTATGGTGAAGGAGAAGGTCGTTTGCAGCAGGCTATTGATCAGGCTTTGAGTTCTCCGCTCTTGAATAATAATGATGTATATAATGCACAGCGTATATTGTTCAATATTTATTCAAGCCACGATAATGAATTCCGTATAGATGAAATGGGCGAGGTTCATAAGTTTATGGCTCGTTTCCGTACGAAGTTCCGTGTAAAGTGGGGATTTGCATTCGATGATACATTAGGTGATAAGATTAAGATCACGATTCTTGCAACGGGATTTGGTTTGGATGATATTCCGGAAATGGCACAACAGCATCGGGCTGCTCAGGAATTACGTACAGAAGAAGAGCAGCGAATGGAAGCCGAACGTCGTGCCCGTGAAGAGTCTGAACGGAATTTGATGAAGAAATACGGTTATTCCGTCAATCGTCTGCGTTCGCAGGTCGAAGTAGTAACATTGACTGCAGATGAATTAGATGATGATACGCTGATTGTCATGTTGGAAGATTCTCCTACCTATAATCGGGATATCCGAAAGATTAATCAGTTGCGTCGGGGAGGTGGATTTGATGCTCCGGAAACCAATACGTCTTTCACTGCTGCGAATACAGGTACGACGTATAAGAAACCGGATAATAACTCCAATTCTGTGATTAGTTTTAGATAATTTGATGTTAAATACATAATTATGGATTTATTTGAAAGAGTCAGCGAAGACATTAAAAATGCAATGAAGGCAAAAGATAAAGTTGCCCTCGAAACTTTGAGAAATGTAAAGAAGGTTTTCTTGGAAGCAAAGACTGCTCCGGGTGCGAATGATACATTAACAGATGCAGATGCTCTGAAGTTGCTGCAGAAACTGGTGAAGCAGGGAAAAGATTCGGCTGCTATTTATGTAGGTCAAGGCCGACAGGATTTGGCAGATGGAGAATTGGCTCAGGTAGCTGTTCTGGAAAAATATTTGCCGAAGCAAATGACTCCTGAAGAACTTGAAGCAGAACTGAAGAAGATTATTGCTGAAGTGGGTGCTTCTACGGCGAAAGATATGGGTAAAGTGATGGGCGTTGCTTCAAAAGCTTTGGCCGGAAAAGCCGAAGGTCGTGCTATCTCGGAAGCCGTTAAGCGTTTGTTAGCTTGATTTGGAAAAACTGAAATAAGAAAGAGGAGTGATGAGAATGTATTATGAGTTGATGCATTCTCATCATTTTTTATAATGTGACAGATTGCTTTTAATTTAAACACTATATGAAATGATATCTTTTACTTGTTGTTTTATAGCTCTCGTTGTTGGCTATTTTGTTTATGGAAAATTTATTGAGAAAATCGCTGGCGTTGATCCGAAACGTGTAACCCCTGCTTTTACCAAACAAGACGGTGTTGACTTTTTGCCTCTTCCTACCTGGAAGATTTTCATGATTCAGTTTTTGAATATCGCCGGACTTGGGCCGATATTCGGTGCTATTTTGGGAGCCAAATTTGGTTCTGCTTCTTTCCTTTGGATCGTTTTGGGTAGTATTTTTGCGGGTGCCACACACGACTTCCTTGCCGGATTTCTGTCTTTGCGGAAAGATGGAGCCAGTTTACCTGAAATTGTGGGAATGTATTTAGGCGATCGCTTCAAACAATTTATGCGTGCGTTTACCATCGTTCTGATGGTATTGGTCGGCGTTGTGTTTGTGGCCGGACCTGCCGGGTTGTTAGCCAGCTTGACACCTGAATCATTGGATACCATGTTTTGGATTGTTGTTATTTTCTTGTATTATGTCTTGGCAACGCTGTTGCCGATTGATAAGATTATCGGGAAAGTATATCCTTTGTTTGCCATTGCGCTTTTGTTTATGGCAGTCGGAATTCTTATCATGTTGTATGTACATCATCCGGATCTGCCTGAGTTTACTGATGGCTTTACCAATACACATCCGCAAGGATTACCGATTTTCCCGATTATGTTTGTAAGTATCGCTTGTGGTGCAATCTCCGGTTTCCATGCAACACAAAGCCCACTGATGGCACGTTGTCTGAAGAGTGAGAAATATGCTTGTCCAGTCTTTTACGGGGCTATGATTACCGAAGGTCTCGTGGCCTTGGTTTGGGCGGCAGCAGCTACTTACTTTTTCCACGAGAACGGAATGGGCGAAAGTAATGCAGCTGTGATTGTTGATTCGATTACGAAGAATTGGCTGGGTGCTGTCGGCGGTGTGCTGGCTGTACTGGGTGTCATTGCTGCTCCGATTACATCAGGAGATACGGCTTTCCGTTCAGCTCGTTTGATCGTAGCTGATTTTCTGCACATGGAGCAGAAGAGTATGACAAAGCGTTTGATGATCTCGGTTCCTCTTTTCTTGATTTCGATTGCCATCCTGATTTATTCATTGAAAGACCAGGCTGGTTTTGATATGATCTGGCGTTATTTTGCTTGGACGAACCAGACGCTGGCGGTCTTTACGCTGTGGGCTTTGTCGGTTTATTTGCGTCAGGAAGGTAAATTGTATATAGTGACGTTGATTCCGGCTTTGTTCATGACGATGGTTTGTTCTACTTATATCTTTGTGGCTCCCGAAGGATTTGGCCTTTCATATACATTGTCGCTTGTGATTTCAGCAATTATTACATTGGCATTGCTTGGCTTATTCTTATATAAGGGAAAAACGAAAGTGCTTTGATAAGTTCGTGTGCTAATAGGATAAATATTTATAGGCAAGGATACTTATCCTATTAGCACATGCTTATTTAGAATTCCAATAAAGCCATGTGTGGATTATGATCGCTCAAATAACCTGTTTTTGTTTCAGGGTTTTGGGCAATTTCAGTATTTAATACTTTGATTTGCGGGGTGACGAAGATGAAGTCAATCTTTTCACGTTTATCCATTGCATAGCGGCCGAAGTCATGGAAAGTATAATTCGGTCCAGTCTTTTTATCGGTCATCTTATACGCATCTTTCAAGACAAACTCATTCGTCGTAATGGTCTTGTAGGCTTCCGACTGATCGTTCACATTAAAGTCTCCTGTTACAACGGCCGGTTGATCACCAACAATCTCTTTGATCTTTTTAATGATTAGCAATGCACTTTCGCGACGGGCTTCCGTTCCTACATGATCGAAATGTGTATTCACTCCCATGAAAATCTTTCCTGTTGCTTTATCCTTAAACTTGGCCCAGGTAGCAATACGGGTACAAGCACCGTCCCAACCGATGAAGCCTACACTGTCCGGATACTGAGACAACCAGAATGTATTACTTTCAAGCACTTCATATTTGTCAGCCCGGTAGAACAACGGAGAATATTCTCCTTTCTCTTTTCCGTCATCTCGCCCTACGCCAATCGCAGCATAATTAGGCAAACCCGCTTTCAAGTCTTCCAATTGGTTGTGTAATACTTCCTGCATGCCAATAATATCCATCTTCTTGTCAAGGATGTATTGGCAAACCGTATCTTTCCGGTATTGCCAGTTGTTAAGGCTATCACCCGGATTATCATAGCGCATATTGAATGTAGCCCATTCGATTTGTAAAGAAGAGGCCGGTTGAGCCGTTTCGGCCGGTTGCTGTGTCTTTTTTCCGCTGCAAGCCATCAACATGACGGCACATAAGGCAGCACTTACTAATTTTTTCATGATCTTTTGTCTGTTATAAATTTTAGAGTAAAGGTAGAGAATAATTTGTGATTATGTGAACAAGATCAGAAGAAATCCTCGTGTGGCTAATAATTCCCTTAATCACTAGAATTATATCTGTTTATGCTTGGAATTTTATCGTTTCACAATTGTGAGCCGATCGTTCCACAAGGGTGAAACGATAAAAAAGTATCATTTAACGGATTTAGTTGACTTAAAATCTCTTTATAAATAAAAGGAAGTTAGGAAGATCATCTGCTTACCTACTGATGGTTTTTGTATTTTATACATAATGTCTATCTTTGAGGTAGATATATATAATTAACGGAAAGAGATCGAATGAGAAAAAGAAACTTATTATTATGTATGCTCGGCTGTACGTTGATGAGCCAGGCGGCTTACCAAGGTCGTGTCTTTGTCGATACGAATAGAAACGGCCAATATGATAAAGGGGAGAAGCTATTAAAAGGAGTTTGTGTATCGGATGGACTTCACGTCGTTAAGACGGCAGCGGATGGTAGTTTCTCTTTACCTGGATTTGAACGTGAACGGTTTATTTTTATAACAACTCCTTCTGGTTATCAGACGGACAATAAGCATTATATCCGTATTTCTGATCAGAATCGTTCGTATGATTTTGGTGTGCAGCCGTTACAAGGTTATGTGGCTCCAGACGGAAGTCATCAGTATTTACATATTGCCGATACGGAAATATTCAATACCGTCAATCAGGAAGATTGGGCGAACGAAATGCGTGATCTGGCGGCAAACGAGAAGGTTGCTTTTATGATTCATACCGGTGATATTTGCTATGAAAACGGATTGAAGAATCATATCAAGCTGATGAATACGTCGAATATGGGTTGCCCGGTCTTCTATTGTTTGGGAAATCATGACCTTGTAAAAGGAAAGTACGGAGAAGAGCTGTTCGAAAGTATCTATGGTCCGGTTTATTACTCGTTTGATTTTGGCTCAACGCATTATATCGTGACGCCGATGTGGGGAGGAGATCATGCTCCGGGCTTTCGGAGAGAAGATGTTTTCCGCTGGATTGAGCAAGATCTGGCACAGCAACCGGCCGGAAAACCAATTGTTTTCTTCAACCATGATTTATGGAGTACGACCGATCAGTTTGTCTTTAAGATAAGTGATACGGAAAAACTGGATCTGAATGATTATAATACCAAAGCTTGGGTATATGGACATTGGCACATGCATTTTATCCGGCAGCAAGGAAAGATCAAGACAATCAGTACGTCAACCTTGGATAAAGGAGGAATAGACCGTTCGGTTAGTGCCGTCCGTATGATCCATGCTGATCGGGATGGTAATATTACCAGTCAGCTGCGTTATACGTATCTGAATCATTCCCTGCAATTTGCCTCGATAGCCAACGATGTCTGTGCGGTTGATGCCGAAGGTAATTTGAAGATGTCTGTCAATGCTTATCATACGGTTTCTCCTTTGGCCCGTCTGACTTATTCGTGTGTTTCGGAAGGAGGGAAAGAGATCTTACGTAATCAGCCTTTGAAGGCCAATACGGATTGGAACTGGAGCGCAGTATTCCGTTTGCCTGAGATTTATAAGGGACAGCGTATCTTTGTAACGGCAAAAGCCGAATGGAAGAATGGAGATGTGACGGCCCATCGGACTTCTTTTGTTTATCAGCCTGTTCAAACCGAAGGAAAACCTGCGCTGTCGTGGGTTCAAAATCTAGGAGCGAATGTTTGGTTTACGGCTCCAGTCGTTGCAGAAGAGAAGGTTTTTATGGCTACTTTGGATGAGGATTTGAAGGGCGGAGGAGCTATTATAGCATTAGATGTTCAGACGGGTAAACAACTGTGGCGGTATTCTGTCCGTAATTCTGTGAAGAATCGGATCGCTTATGAAAATCATACGGTATTTGCGCAGGATGCCGAAGGTTATTTGTATGCTGTCGATGCAGAAACCGGCAGTCTGAAGTGGGAAAAGAAAATGAAAGTAGACGGGTTGCCTTCCATCATCGAAGGTGTGACGGTAGCTGACGGGAAATTGTATGCCGGAACAGGGAAAGCTTTTGGTGCTTATGATATACAGACGGGAGAAGCTATCTGGTTGAATGAAGGCTGGGGTCAGAACCAAGGCGCCACTTCAAGTCCGGTACTGGCTGGCGACGTAGCTGTGACAGGAACACAATGGAGTGGTCTTTATGGTAATGATCGGAATACGGGAAAACTACTTTGGCGAAAGGAAGAGAGCGATATCCGTGAACGAGGAGCTTCTCCGGCATATGTGGATGGTTTGTTGTATTTGGCCTCGGGTAATGCCTTTTTCATCATCGAGCCTAAGAGTGGAAATACCATTATACGAAAAGAAATGCCTTATAATGTGAATACGACATCGACTCCACTGGTAACCGATAAATGGATTATTTTCGGTACACAGAATAATGGACTGGTGGCATTAGACCGCTCAACATTAGAGCAGGTTTGGCAGGTAAATACAGAAGCTTCATTGATTTACACTTCACCTTATTCCCGTTATCCGGTGTGTACCGTCGAGTCTAGTCCTATATTATATAAAGGTATAGTCTATTTTGGCGCTTCGGACGGCGTTATCTATGGCGTAAATCCGAAAGAAGGGCGAGTGGTTTGGAAACATAAGATAGGAGCGCCCCTGTTTGGTAAGATTACAGTAGCAGGCAATTCTTTGTATGCAGCCGACTATGGCGGAAATGTTTACCGGTTTAATATGTAATCTATAAACATGAAAGGGAACGTCATCCGTGATTGGTTCGGATGACGTTTCTATTTTAGCTGGCCTTTTCCTTGACGGACAATCTCGAACTCGTCGGTTGTACAATCTACTACCGTAGAAGGTTCTAATCCGCCGTAACCTCCGTCGATAACTAGATCGACACGACCATTGTATTTCTCGGCAATTAATTCCGGATCAGTTGAATATTCCAAGATTTCATCATCGTCGTCATGTACAGACATGGTGAGTAATGGATTGCCTAATTCTTGAACAATCGTCCGGACAATGTTATTATCCGGTACACGAATACCTACTTCTTTCCGGTTCTTGTAAATCTTGGGCAATTCGTTGCTGGTTGGTAGAATAAATGTAAAAGGTCCGGGTAAATTCTTTTTCATCAACTTGAAAGCCGCATTATTCACTTTGGCATATTCGCTCAAGTTGGACAGGTCATAACAAATAATAGACAGGTTACTCTTTTGAGGATTAACACCTTTGATCTGGCAAATCTTTTCGACTGCACGTACATTCAAGGCATCACATCCAATAGCATAAACTGTATCCGTGGGATAAATGATCAAACCTCCGTCTTGCAGCGTATGGATTACTTTAGCCACTTCGCGCGGATTGGGATTTTCTTCATAGATTTTTAGTAACATATTTGCTTCCTTGATAATTAAAAGGAAAAGTTGACTGCTGTCAGAGTTGACAGAACAAGTCAACTTTCCTATATGGATTTATCCGTAAATGATATGTCCGTTTTCATCGGTATACTCTTCGAAACCTTTACTGTATTGGTTCATGGCACGAAGACTCATACCCATACTTGAGAAACCTCCGTCGTGATATAAGTTCTGCATCGTTACTTTACGAGTAAAGTCTGAGAACATCATAACGCAGTAATTGGCACATTCTTCAGCATCTGCATTTCCCAGCGGACTCATCTTGTTGGCGAAGTCCATCAGGTGTTCCATTCCTTTCACACCGTTTCCGGCAGTAGTAGGAGTTGGAGACTGAGAAATTGTATTGATACGTACGTTCTTTTCACGGCCATAGATATAACCGAAGCTGCGGGCAATTGATTCCAACAAACTCTTGGCGTCAGCCATATCGTTGTAACCAAAGAAAGTACGTTGTGCAGCTACGTAAGTCAGAGCTACTACTGAACCGTATTCAGCAATGGCATCCTGCTTTTTGGCAACCTGCAACATCTTATGGAAAGAAATAGCTGAAATGTCTAAAGTCTTTTCCAGCATGTTATAATCTAAATCATCATACGTCCGCTTTTTACGAACATTCGGACTCATTCCGATGGAATGAAGAACAAAATCAACAGGTCCGCCTAAGATTTCAACTGATTTGGAGAATACATTCTGCAAATCTTCTACACTGGTAGCATCAGCCGGGATTACTTGAGCATTCAGTTTCTTGGCTAATTCGTCCACTTGTCCCATACGAACAGCAATCGGAGTATTACTTAAAGTGATAGTTGCTCCTTCTTCTACGGCTTTTTCTGCAACCTTCCAGGCAATAGACATATCGTTCAATGCACCGAAGATAATGCCTTTCTTGCCTTTTAATAAATCATGACTCATATATATAACCTTAAAAATTTGGCACAAAGATAGATAAAATGTGCAACATGACAAAGGTTTTGCTCTATACAAGCAGGATTTTACTCCTCTTCTGGCTTGTGGGATGGATTTGGGTCTAAATGATATTTCTTTTTGAAAGTACTGGGAGAAATACCTTCTTTCTTGGCAAAAAAAGAGGAGAACTGCGACACGGTCTCAAAATTCAATGCAAAGGCAATGTCTGAAATACTCATTTGGGTTGTACAGAGCATTTCTTTAGCTTTTATGTAACGTAAGTTCAGATGGTATTGTGTGGGTGAAATTCCGGTATAGGCTTTGAACCGGCTTCGCAACCATGAATAACTGACGTTTAATTGTCTGGCTATATCTTCTGCAGAGATGGAATTACTGATATTTCTTTTCATTAGGGCTTTTGCTTCGTTGATTTTACGCACTGTGGTAGATTCTTTAAAAGCTGAGTTCTTTACCTTAAAATAAATTTCGCCCATTAAGTATAAGACGATGCTGGAAATGAGTTGCTGATATCCGGCATCTTCTTTGGAAGCGTATGCATCCATGTCTTCATATAAACCGATAATGTTGGAACTGATTCCAATCTCAAAGACTGGTTTATCTTTCAAGAAGAATTTGTTGGCAATCCAGTTCTCTATCATGTTACCTTTGAAACCTACCCAATGTTCGTACCATCCGTTTTCTTCTGGATAGTAAGTATGCCATTCATCCGGGAAGATTAATAACATAGTTCCTGCTTTGATCTTTTGTCGCTTGCAGGAAGCAGATTCAAAATATCCGGAACCTTCTGATATATATACCAGCTGATATTCTGAAAGTGTACGTCCTTTTTGTGGATTGAATACATATCCTTGCGGATGCTGTGTGACCGATGGATATGTACTGTGAGCAGGAATACGTTGATAACCTACTGTCGTAACGGTTAATCCCCATTTTTCGTCCAGAGGACTGCTTCCCAGGTATTGGATATGGTTATTTGTTGTTTTCATTTGCATTTAAGGTAAAATGTTCCTGTTTCAAGTAAACTGTCTCAAAAATAATATTTCTGAAATGACAATCCTATATGATTGAAGTGGAAAAATATCAGTTATTCAGTAAATATGTCATTTTTGATATATTCAAGATCAATAAATACAAACGAAGTTGATCTAAAAAAAGCATATTTGCAAATAGAGTACGGATAATATAAAAAGTGAGATAAATTATGGAAGATAGAACAGTATATGCAGGATTGGTTGGAGTGGGGTTGAATACTTATTGGCCTCAGTTCTCTGGATTATATGAACGTTTGTGTGGCTATCGGAAACAGATAGCAAAGCAATTGGAACAGGAACACGTTTGTGTTGTGGATGGAGGAATGGTGGATGAACCTGAAAAAGCCATAACGGTTGCTGCGGAATTAGAACGGAAATCAATTGATGTATTATTGGTATATATTTCAACGTATGCCCTTTCTTCTACGGTTTTACCATTGGTTCAACGGTTGAAGGTTCCTGTACTATTATTGAATATACAACCAACACCTTGTATTGATTATGCTTATATGAATGGTTTGGGTGATCGGGGGTTAATGACCGGTGAATGGCTGGCTAATTGTCAGGCTTGCTCGGTTCCTGAGTTTTCGAATGTATTCAACCGTTCAGGTATTCGTTATGAAATCATTACTGGCTATTTGGATGAGGCATACGTTTGGACGGAACTGAAAGAATGGTTAGAGGCAGCTGTTGCCAAGAAAGGAATGCAAAATAACCGAATGGGTGTTTTAGGTCATTATTATGGTGGAATGCTGGATGTCTATTCTGATTTGACGTTGCAGTCTTCTACCTTTGGAACGCATGTTGAATTATTGGAAATGTGTGAGCTGAAAGCTTATCGGGATGCTGCTTCTTCAGATGAAATAGAACAGAAGCTGGCAGAGTTCCGGGAACGTTTTGAGGTCGTCAATGAATGTGAGGAGAGTGAATTACTTCGGGCTGCCAGGACATCTGTGGCTTTGGATAAACTGATCGAAGCGCACCACTTAGGATCGATGGCTTATTATTATGAAGGGTATGCCGGGAATGATTATGAGAATATCGTTACTTCAGTGATAGCCGGTAATACGTTATTGACAGGAAAAGGTATTCCTATTGCCGGGGAATGTGAGATTAAGAACGTACAAGCCATGAAGATCATGTCTCTATTAAATGCCGGAGGTTCGTTCTCTGAGTTATATGCCTTGGATTTTAAGGATGATGTTGTTTTGTTGGGACATGACGGACCGGCTCATTTCACCATGGCGGAAGGGCGGGTTAAGTTGGTTCCTCTTCCTGTTTATCATGGAAAGCCGGGAAAAGGTTTGTCTATTCAGATGACGGTTCGTCATGGAGATGTTACTTTATTGTCGGTTTGTGAGGGGAAAGACGGCTTGTTCCTGTTGGTTGCAGAAGGAGAATCTGTTCCTGGTCCTGTGTTACAAATAGGAAACACCAACAGTCGTTATCGTTTTGCTTGTGGTGTTCGTTCGTTTATAGATAATTGGAGTAAAGCTGGTCCTTCTCATCATTGTGCGATCGGAATCGGACATGTAGCCGGTAAGATCAAAAAACTGGCAAGTCTGTTGGATATACCTTGTGTGGAAGTAAAATAATAACGTAAAATTGGCGCGTATGAAGTTATTAAAATATACCTTGCTTGCTACCAGTTTGTTTATGTCTGGTATGAATCATTGGGCAAGTGCTGAGGAGCTGAAAGATATGAAACGTTTGTTTGTCTCTCCTCCCGAATCGGCTCGACCTGGTGTTTATTGGTATTTTATGGATGGTAATCTATCCAAAGAAGGTATGACTAAGGATCTGGAGTCCATGAAGCGGGTAGGAATCGGATCTGTCGTTTTCCTGGAAGTCAATGTTGGCATACCTCGTGGACATGTTGATTTCTTAAGTACTGAATGGAAAGACTGTTTTAAACATGCTGTCAAGGAATGTGAACGATTAGGAATTAGTATGATTCTTGGAATCGGTCCTGGTTGGACCGGTAGCGGTGGTCCTTGGGTGAAAGGCGAAGAGTCAATGCGGCATCTGGTTTCTTCCGTTACAAGGGTAACCGGAGGCAGTAAGCAGACGATTACTTTAGAGAAACCTTCACCGAAGCCCCCTTATTTCGGAGAGGGAGCGTTTACTCCGGAATTAAAGGAGAAATGGTTGGATTATTATGAAGATGTAGCTGTCTTGGCTTTTCCGGCAACGAACGGAAAGGTCTCTATTAAGGATATCGAAGAAAAGGCCCTGTATTATCGGGCTCCATACAGTTCTGTTCCGGGAGTGAAACAATTTATTCCACGGGAAGAACAAGATAAACCGTTGGAACCGGGAGATGTGATTGCTGTTGATCAGGTTATAGACTTGACCCCCTCATTGAAGGATGGTGCTGTTACGTGGAATGTTCCTTCTGGAGAATGGATGATTATGCGTTTTGGCATACGTAATAATGGAGCTGTTACTCGTCCGGCACCTCTTCCCGGCGTTGGTTTTGAGTGTGATAAGACAGATACGACAGCTTTGATGGCACATTTGCGTACATTTACAGGAGCCTTGTTTGATTTGTTGGGTGAAAGAGATACCACCTTAGCTGGAGGACTTAAGATCCTGCACATGGATAGTTGGGAAATGGGGGCTCAGAACTGGAGTCCGCGGCTAAGAGAAGAATTCAAGAAACGTAGGGGATATGATCCGCAACCTTATTTCCCGGTTTATGCGGGACTGGTTGTAGGGGATAAAAATATCAGTGAGCGTTTCTTGTGGGATTTGCGTCAGACAATGCAGGAATTAATGCTGGAGAATCATTCTTTGTTTGTCAAAGCTTATGCCCGTCAGCATGGCATGCAACTTTCCATAGAGCCGTATGATATGAATCCGATGCAGGATTTGGAGTTAGGAGCTTCTGCTGATATTCCGATGTGTGAGTTTTGGAGTCCAGGTGGTTATAATACTTCGTTTAGTGCTATTGAAGGAAGTTCGCTGGCCAATATCAAAGGGCAACGTGTGGTTCCTTCGGAGGCTTTTACGGCAGCAGGCGACGGTTGGCGTCAGCATCCGGCTTCTATGAAGAACCAAACCGACTGGGCTTTTGCGGCAGGTATTAATCGGTTGACTTATCATACGTTTCAACACCAGGCCTTGCCGGATAGTTTGCGTCCAGGAATGACCATGGGACCGTATGGAGTCCATTGGGACCGTAATCAGACATGGTGGCCGTACGTGGATGCTTATCATACTTATGTGGCGCGTTGTCAGTATCTGCTGCAGAAAGGTCAGACGGTAGCTGATATTCTCTATCTGGCCCCCGAAGAGGCTCCTTTTGTTTTTCGTGCACCGAAATCCGCTTTGACAGGAGATTATATGGTGGATAAACGAGAATATAATTTTGATGCTTGTCCGCCAAGTCTGCTTCATACGGCTTTCGTGGAAGATGGGAAAATAAAGTTTCCTTCGGGAATGGAATATCGCCTCCTGGTTTTACCTGCTTTTAAGACGATGACGTTGGATTTGTTGAAGAAGATAGAATCGCTGGTGAAAGATGGAGCTGTTGTGATTGGTCTTCCTCCTGTGCAGACTCCGGGCTTAACTGATTATCCAGATTCTGATCGGAAATTGCAGCAGGCAGTAGAAAAGCTTTGGGGTGGAAACCAGCTGCCAGAAGGATTGATGTTCCATACTTATGGTAAAGGTCGTATCGCTTGGGGAACAGATATCCAGAACCATTTGGACAATTTGTATCCTGATTTTGATTTGACATCAAAGGTATTGCGCGAAATGCACGTACCGGTTGATTTTCTGTCTGATCAGGGAACGGTTCGGTATATTCATAAACAGGTGGATGATGTGGATTATTTCTTTGTTTCTAACCGGATGGATAAGGATATGTCGGTAAATGCCCATTTCCGAACTTCCGGTAAGCAACCTTATTTATGGGATCCTGTAACCGGAAAGATTTCCCTGATTCCGGTTTCAACAGATAACGGAAAACAGACTTCTCTCGAGTTGGCGTTTGCACCTTATCAGAGCTATTTCGTTTTCTTTTCCGGAGATCGTTTGCCTGCTTCGACTACTTCAACAAATGTCAAAGGAAAGAGAATATTGATGTCATTACAGGGACCTTGGAACGTTTCGTTTGATCCGAAGTGGGGCGGACCAGCAGAAGTGGAATTTCCGACTTTGCAGGATTGGTCAAAACATACAGAATCGGGAATTAAGTATTATTCGGGAACAGCTGTCTATACAAAGTTGTTTGATTATAAAGAGGCCTTGTCGGGTTCCTTGTTCCTGGATTTAGGCCTTGTGAAAAATATAGCCAAGGTTTGGTTAAACGGACAGGATTTAGGAACCATATGGACTTCTCCGTGGCAGGTTGATGTTTCAGGTGTCTTAAAGCAAGGAAAGAATGAACTGAAAATAGAGGTAACCAATTTATGGGGAAATCGGTTAATCGGAGATGAACAAAAGGTAAATGACGGTATTGTCAATGGTCAATGGCCGGAATGGCTGTTGAAAGGAGAAAAGCGCCCCAGTGACCGCTATACGTTTACCACATATCCGCATTACACAAAGGATACACCTTTGTTGGAGTCCGGTTTATTGGGTCCCGTACATATCATTCAAGTATTGGATTGAAAACGAACCGAACTTCTTTTAGAAACACGCCGGCTTTTTATAAAAAGGTAGGCAGCTCTTAAGGGAAAGCCGGCGTGTTTTCAGAGAAAACTAACGAGGATCAAAAACGATTCTCGTTTGTATCATTTCTGATTCTCGTTAGCTTTAAATTCTCTTTTCAATAATGGCTTGCCGACTAACAGAATTCTTTGGAAAAAGATCTTTCACAATCTTTCTATCTGGTTGATTATCTACATGATGCTGTGATTCGAAAATTCCTGGAGAAAAATATCAATTTTGAAAACAATCAGGTCATTTTTGTAATCAAGATGGTGTAATTATTGAACTATATTTGTAGAAATGTATAATCTTGAAATTCTAATCATGAAGTATCGTTTTTTCTATAAATGTTTAGCATTCATGCTTTTTCCCATGGCTATGTATGGGAAAGCCGATTTTTCAGTTTTTAATCTGACGTGTGAACAAGCCAAGAATCCCTTAGGTATCGAAACACAACAACCTCGCTTTAGTTGGCAGATTCGTTCTTCGGAGCGGAATTTTGTGCAGTCATCGTATGAAGTTTTGGTGGCAGACTCACCTGAAATGTTGGAAGATAATAAAGGGAATGTTTGGAGTAGTGGAAAAATGGATTCACAAGAATCAATTCTGATACCTTTTTCGGGGACAACATTGAAAGCCGGAACAACCTATTATTGGAAAGTGCGTATTTGGGATCAGGAGGGAAATGTATCGGCTTGGAGTCCGGTAAATGAGTTCTGTATGGGACTTCTTTCGGAGAAGGATTGGAATAAAGCTAGTTGGATCTCGTTGGAAAAAGATAAAAAGGATGAGATTATTACAACGGGTGTACATGGATTGGGCGAAGTGGATCGTAAGTTCCGGTCTGATCAAAAGATAGGTATGTATGCCTTGCCTCAGTTCCGTAAAGAATTTGATGTAAAGAAACCCTTGAAACGGGCTATCGCTTATGTCTCTGGTTTGGGGCATTTTGATATGTTCCTGAATGGAGAGAAAGTAGAAAACCACTTCTTGGATCCGGGTTGGACGAAGTATGACCGGTGTGCTTTATATGTCCCTTTTGATATTACCCAGCAACTCCATACAGGAAAGAATGCCGTAGGTGTGATGTTGGGAAACGGTTTCTTCAATGTGCCGCGTGAACGTTATTTTAAGCTGATTACATCATATGGGGCGCCTCGTTTGCTGATGAATATCCGTCTGGAATATATGGATGGAAGTATAGAAAATATTGTGACGGACAAATCTTGGAAAGTAACCGAGAGCCCGATTACATATAGTAGTATTTATGGGGGAGAAGATTATGATGCCAATCGGGAACAACCCGGATGGACAAAATCTGGATTTAATGATAAGAACTGGAAAGATGCATTGAATACGGGCTGGAATACCCAGCTTTTGGCGCAAGCTTCTGCTCCATTGACCGTAAGAGACAGTATCCCTACCGTTCGTCTTTTCAAGAATCAGAAAGGGAAATGGGTATATGACTTGGGGCAAAACTTTTCGGGTGTGATTCATCTGTCTATGCAATCGAAAGGAAAACAGCAAGTGAAGTTTTATCCAGCCGAACTGTTGAATCCGGACAGTACCGTTAATCAGAGTGCATCAGGAGCTCCTTTCTGGTTTGCTTATACCACGAAAGGAAATGAAAAGGTTTGTTGGCAACCTCAATTTACATATTATGGTTTCCGCTATGTGGAAATTGAAGGAGCAGTTCCTGCCGGACAGGATAATCCGGAATCTTTACCTGTTATTTTGGATTTAAAAGGATTACATACTTGTAACTCGGCACCGGAAGTTGGAACATTCCATTGTTCTAAACCCTTATTTAATCAGACTTATGAGTTAATAGACTGGGCTATTCGAAGCAATATGGCCAGTGTTTTGACAGATTGTCCGCATCGAGAAAAGTTAGGTTGGTTGGAACAAGCCCATTTGATGCAATATTCGGTACAATATCGGTATAATCTGGCTCGAATGTATGAGAAGATGATGAATGATATGCGTTCTACACAGGCCAAGAATGGTATGGTCCCGACGATTGCTCCAGAGTTAGTGGAATTTGAAGGTGGTTTTAAGGATACACCGGAATGGGGCAGTTCGTTTATCATCAGTCCGTGGTATGTTTACCAGTGGTATGGTGATAGCCGGTTGATTGCGGAATATTATCCGGATATGCAACGCTATATTGAATACTTGTCTTCGCAGGCAAAAGATCATATTGTAGCCTATGGTTTGGGTGATTGGTTTGACATTGGCCCTAATGTTCCGGGCGTTTCTCAGTTGACATCCAATGGAGTTACTGCTACGGCTATCTATTATTATGATGTATGTCTGATGCAAAAAATGGCAGATCTGTTAGGAAAGAAAGCTGATGTTGAGAAGTATAAGAATCTGGCGGCAGCAATTAAAACGGCATTCAATAAGACTTTCTGGAATCCGGAAACAAAACAATATGACCGGAACAGTCAGGCAGCTAATGCTGTAGCTTTATATATGGGACTGACGACACCAGAAAATCATCAGCAGGTATATGAGAACTTGGTAAAAGATATACGTTCAAGAAACAATGCGTTGACAGCAGGCGATGTTGGTTATCGTTATGTTTTGCGTGCTTTGGAAGCTGGAGGCGCATCCGATATCATTTATGATATGAACAGTAAATACGATACTCCGGGATATGGTTGGCAATTAGCCCATGGAGCTACGGCATTAACCGAATCTTGGCAAGCCTATGGCTTTGTTTCCAATAATCACTTTATGTTAGGACACTTGATGGAATGGCTTTTCAGTGGTTTAGGTGGTATCCGTCAAGATGAGACTTCTGTTGCATTTAAACATATTGTTATCAAGCCGTCTCCAGTAGGTGATGTTCGGAGTGCCCGCACGTCCTATGAATCTCCTTATGGAACGATTGTCTCAGATTGGAAAGAAACAGATGAAAAATTCACTATTCGGGTAGAAGTTCCTGCCAATTGTTCTGCATCTGTCTATTTACCAACAACACAGGTTGATCAAATCACTGAAAGTGGGATAGCTGTAAAAGATCTTTCCTCAGCTACTATTCGTCAGGAAACAGGTTATACAGTTGTCACCGTAGGTTCTGGAATTTATGGGTTTGAAGTGAGGAAGTGAGTTGGGATTATATAAGGAATAAGTTATATGAGAAAGTTGTTATCTATTATAATTGCGAGCTTTTCAGCTTTGTTTTTCTTGACTAATTGTCTAGGGAATTATTCCAAATCAAAGGATTCATTTAAAGATCTGGAGGCTGGTTTTACTAATCCTTCGTCCGATTATCGGACAGCTCCATTGGCTGTGTGGAATAGTAAAGTGACGAATACTGAAGTAGAAAGGACCATTCAGGAATTGAAGGATGCTGGTTTTGGTGGCCTTTTTGTACATCCTCGTCCCGGTTTGATTACGGAATATATGTCTGATGAATGGTATTCGTTGTATAAACATGCCATTGATTATGCTAAGGAAAAGGATATGAAAGTATGGATCTATGATGAAAATTCATATCCGAGCGGTTTTGCCGGAGGACATGTCCCGGAAGAAATGCCGGAATCTTATAATCAGGGACAAGGCTTAGCTTTAGAAAAAGTAAATGTTTTGCCTGAGAATACAGCGGATTATTTTATTTGTCTGAAAAAAGAGGGAGAGAGCTGGGTTGATATCACAGATAAAATTTCTTCTTATAGAAATACCGAGGGTGAATATTATTTATATAAGAAAACTTATTATGGTCGTTCTGACTGGTATGGAGGTTATTCGTATGTGGATGTGATGGTGAAAGGTGTAACTGAAAAGTTCTTGGAAGTAACCATGAAAGGATATGAAAAGATTGCTAAAGAGGACTTTGGTAAAACACTTCCCGGTATCTTTTCGGATGAACCAAATATCCAGACATCGGGTGGTTTGCGATGGACTCCGGATCTGTTTTCTGTATTTAAGCAAAAGTGGGGATATGATTTAAAACCTTTATTGCCTTTGTTAGAAGAGGAAGTCGGAAACTGGAAAGAAGTCCGTCATAATTATATGGAAACATTGCTGCAACTGTTTATCGATCGTTGGTCAAAACCGTTTCATCAGTATTGTGAACAGAATAATCTGAAATGGACGGGTCATTATTGGGAACATGGGTGGCCATATATGAACGATGGACCGGATAATATGGCTATGTATGCCTGGCATCAAGTTCCGGCAATTGATATGCTATTTAATCAGTTTGACGAAAAGAGTCCAGTTGCTCAGTTTGGAAATGTAAGAGCTGTAAAAGAATTAAGAAGTGTTGCCAATCAAATGGGATATACACGTACCTTAAGTGAGACTTATGGAGGTGGCGGCTGGGATGAAACATTCAAGGATTTTAAACGTCTGGGCGATTGGGAATATGTGTTGGGTGTGAATTTTATGAATCAACACTTGGCACACATGACATTAACCGGTGCTAGGAAATATGATTATCCACCAGTCTTTACATATCATTCTCCCTGGTGGTCATCTTACAAAGAGTTGAATGACTATTATGCTCGTCTTTCATTGGCTTTAAGTAAAGGGAAGCAGAATAATCAAATTTTAGTCATAGAGCCGAATTCCACTTTATGGAGCTATTATTCACATACAAAGAGTAGTCCGAAGTTAATGGAAATTGGTCAGGCTTTTCAGTCTTTTGTAACAGACTTAGAAAAGAATCAGGTTGAATATGATTTGGGTTCTGAAAATATTATCAAGGATCATGGGGGTGTAGAGAATGGAAAATTTGTTATTGGTCAGGCTGCTTATTCTATGGTAGTTTTACCTCCGATGATGGAAACTTTGAATAAACCAACATTTGATTTGTTGCGGAAGTTTGTAGAAAAGGGCGGCCAATTAATCTGCTTTTCTACACCTAATCGATTAGATGGAGCAGAAGATTCCAAATTATCTGAATTACTGTCGGCTCAGTTTGTAATTTCTGTTCCCACCTTAACCAAAGAGGTTATACAGAAGTATTTTGAGAATAAAGATTGTCTGTTCACATTTACGGGAGGTGATTTATATCATCAAAGACGTGAATTTGCAGATGGAGAATTATTATTCTTGGTAAATTCTTCCATGAATGAAGTTACTCGAGGAACAGTTTCAATGAAGGGTAAATCTGTTCTTAAGTTGGATGCCATGCAAGGGAAAATATATGAATACCCGGTAGATCAGAAAGAAGAAAATCTGTCTGTGCATTTTGAATTGGAACCTGCTGGTAGTTTATTACTTTATTGTAGCCATAAGACTTTGAATGGCTATGAAAAAGAGCCAGTGTTAGCGGGTAATACTAAGTTGATACCGGAAGGCGATCTGCAGGTAAAGAGATTGCGGGAAAATGCTTTGACGATAGATTTCTGCGATGTAACAATTAAAGGAAAGACGATTAAGAATGTTTACTTTGCTCAAGCAGCCGATGCGGCTTTTCGGGAATACGGTTTTGTCAATGGAAATCCATGGAACACATCTGTTCAATATAAGCGTAATATATTGGATCGGGATACTTTTACTACGGGAGGCTTTACAACTTCCTATCATTTTACAGTAAAAGATAAATTTGATTATTCAACGATGAAATTAGTTGCCGAACGTCCGGAAATATTTAAGGTAAAAATAAATGGAGAAACATTATCTGCTACTCCAGGAGCATGGTGGTTGGATCGTTCATTTGGAGTTTATTCTATTGGTGATAAAGTAAAACAAGGTATCAATACGATTGAGATGAGTGTGAGTCCAATGAGTATTTATGCCGAGATAGAACCTGTATATGTGATAGGCGATTTTTCTGTCGTACCGGAAAAGAAAGGGTGGAGTATAGCTGCGCCTGTTGAGAAACTGATACTGGGAAGTTGGAAAGAGCAGAAGCAACCTTTCTATTCATGGGAAGTTTCTTATACAAAAGAGTATGAGATAGATGATATAAACAGGCCTTATGCCGTACAGTTAAATGCTTGGAAGGGAACAGTGGCAGAGGTGTATGTAAATGAAGTCAAGGCTGGAATCATTGCCTTTGACCCCTATCGCCTGGATATTACTCCCTTATTGAAGCCGGGAAAGAACACTATTGAAGTACGAGTCATCGGAAGTCATAAGAACTTATTAGGCCCGCATTACAATAATCCTGCACCTGGACTTGCTTCTCCTTGGCATTGGAAAAATATCAAACAGCAGATACCTGGAAAGCAATATCAAATGTGCGACTATGGTCTGATGGAAGATTTTGATGTGGTTGAGTAATTAGTTATATTCAGATTAAATTTGGTACAGACTTAATTAGATAGAAATAGAATATGAAAAGAGTATATTTATTATTGGTTATACTGAGTAACTTTATGTACGGTAATACATTGTTGGCTCAAGTGGAAATTGGAAAATGTAGACCTGTTGATTTAAGATGTGAACATCTAATCCGTCCCTTAGGAATTGATCGGGCTGAACCTCGTTTTTCTTGGCATTTGGAAGATGAAAGAAATGGAGCCAAACAACTGTCATATCGAATTATGTTGGGAACAGATTCTGCTGCATTAGTTAGAAACAAAGGTGTTATTTGGCAGGAGAAGAAGAATAGTGGGCAAATGCTTACTACCTATAAAGGGAAAGCATTAAAGCCTTTTACTCGTTATTATTGGAGTGTTACTGTGTGGGATCAGAACCGTCAGGTATCAGAACAAACTATATCTTCTTTTGAAACGGGATTTTTGAATACTGCACAATGGAAAGGCTGTTTCATTTCGGATGGAAAAGATATTGAATCACGTGAAACTCCTTATTTCCGGAAAGAGTTTATCTTGAAGAAGAACGTAAAATCGGCTCGAGCATACATTGTTGCAGCAGGGCTGTATGAATTATCTTTGAATGGTTCTAAAGTAGGTGATCATTTCTTGGATCCAGCTTTTACAGATTATGGTAAAAGATTGTTGTATGTTACTTATGATGTTACGCATTTACTCCATGAAGGAGAGAATGCAGTAGGTGTAATTTTAGGAAATGGGTGGTATAATCATCAGCCTGTGGCGGAATGGAATTTCCATCAGGCTCCTTGGCGAAACAGACCTTCTTTCTGCTTGAATATTCATGTTCAATATACGGATGGAACAACGGATATAATTACTTCTGATCATAGTTTCAAGGTGGCAGCGGGACCTATTACATTTAATGCTATTTATGTTGCCGAAAATTATGATTTTAGAAAGGACTTGCCTGGTTGGAATACATGGGCATTTGATGACTCTTCCTGGACTCCAGCTGAAGAAGTTTCCTGTCCATGTTCTAATATCGTTTCCCAGACAATGTATCCAATCCGAAAGACGGAATTTAGAAAGCCTGTGTCTCTTAAGAAATTGAGTGATACGCTTTATTTATATGATTTTGGACAAAACTGGTCCGGAATAACAGAGTTTCGTGTGCAAGGAATGCCGGGCACGAAAGTAAAACTGCATCATGGAGAACAATTGGACTCTCGTAGAAAACGTTTATTTGATGATAATAATACACAGTTCTACCAGAATGTCAAGGAACCTTTGAAATATGGTGTTCATCCTGTAGATGAAATATTTGCGACGGATGTTCTTTGGTTGGATGGAAAGGAGAATACATTCTCCCCGCGTTTTAATTATAAAGGTTTCCAGTATGTTGAGGTGTCATCAGATAAGCCATTGGAATTAACGAAAGATAATATGACATCTTATTTTATTCACACAGATGTTCCGGCCAGTGGCTCTTTTGAATGTTCGGATTCATTGATTAACCGTTTGTGGAGAGCAACCAACTATTCCTATTTATCGAATTTGGTAGGTTATCCGACTGATTGTCCGCATCGTGAGAAAAACGGTTGGACAGGAGATGCTCATTTGGCTATGGAGACAGGTTTGTACAGTTTCGATGGAATAACCTTCTATGAGAAGTGGATGGCCGATCATCGGGATAATATGTATGGTAACGGACAATTGAGATGTATTATTCCTTCTGGAGGTTGGGGTGGCGATATTGCAGATTGGACTTGTTCGGTTACAATTATTCCATGGACATTGTATGAGTTTTATGGGGATATGACTTGCTTGAAAGACAATTATTCGACTATGAAGAAACATACGGATTACTGGTTGAGTAAATTCCCGGATGGTTTGATTACGGATGCTTGTTTAGGAGATTGGATTCCTTATAAGTCAGTCGCAAATCGAGAATTGACAGCATCTATTTATCATTATAAAAATGTTGATATTGTGAGTCGAACGGCCCAATTGCTTGGCTTTAAGTCAGATTATGAATATTATAAATCGGAAGCTGAAAGAATTAAGGATACTATAAATCAGAAATTCTTGAATAAAGAAACGGGTATTTATGCCAATGGTTATCAGACAGAATTGAGTATGCCTTTGTATTGGGGAATTGTTCCGGAAGATTGTATTCAGAAAGTAGCAGAACAATTGACAAAAAGAGTTAGTGAAGATCGGGATCATTTGGATGTTGGAATTATGGGGTGTAAGACAATCTTGAATGCGTTGACGGAAACAGGTAATGTTGAGCAAGCTTACCGAATGGTGACACAACAGGATTATCCTTCTTGGGGAAACTGGTTACGGCAAGGTGGAACTACCTTATTTGAGAACTGGGATTATAATGGTTTGGCTGCTGGTTATTCCCAGAATCATATTATGTATGGAGAAATAGGAGCTTGGTTCTATAAGGCATTGGCCGGTATCAATGTTGATCCAGCTCAGCCAGGATTCAAGAATATACTATTGAAACCTCATTTTGTGGAAGATCTTGATTATGTAAAAGCTTCTTATAAATCGCCCTTTGGCTTGATTGTTTCAGAATGGACAAGAAAACAGGGTAAGGTTGAATATAAGGTGGTTATTCCTCCTGGAGCAACTGCTACCTTATATTTGGACGGTAAAGGTGAAGCGAAGCAATTATCTTCAGGAACTTATAAATTTAATATCTAATGATGAAGACTTCGATTATTTATTGGGTAAGTATATTCCTTTTAGCTGTGTTGGGTGCCTGTTCTTCCCATCCGTCTTTAGTTGTGAAGGAGTTACAGTGTGAGAAGTTGGTTAATCCTTTGGCGATTGATCATACGAAACCGTATTTGAGCTGGCAGCTTGAAGCGAAAGATAATGGCCTTTGTCAGTCGGCTTATCAGATTCTGGCAGCAACTGATGAAGATTTATTGACAGAAGAGAAGGCTGATTTGTGGAATTCCGGTAAAGTTGAAAGCCCGGAATCTGCCTGGGTTTTGTATCAGGGAAATGAATTAGCTTCAAAGCAATTTGTTTACTGGAAGGTTCGTGTTTGGGATCGCAATGATAAGGCTTCCGACTGGAGTGAGACGGCTTGTTTTGGTATTGGATTATTACATCCGTCTGACTGGAAAGCTTCTTATATTGGAAGTGATACGCTTTCAGGGAAACCGCAGTCGCCTTTACTTTGGAAACATTTTCAGTGGAATCAAAAAGGAACAAAGGCTTTCTTGCATGTTAATTCTTTAGGGTATCACGAAGTTTATCTGAATGGAAAGAAGGTTGGTGATGCTGTTTTGGCTCCGGCTGTTTCTCAATTTGATAAACGGTCTTTGAGTGTTACGTATGATGTGACTGATTTATTGGAGAAAGGAGAGAATGATTTCGTTCTTTGGTTAGGGAAAGGTTGGTATCAGGATGGACTTCCGGGCGTAGTGAATGGTGGTCCGTTTGTTCGAGCTCAGTTGGAAGAGTTCGAGAATGGTGAATGGAGAACGAGTTTGATTACAGATTCAACCTGGAAAACGCGTGAAAGTGGTTATGCTTCTACGGGTACATGGCGGCCTTGGCAGTTTGGAGGAGAAGAAATATCTGCTGATCGATTATTGCCTGCTTTGGATAGGAAGACGCTGAATTCCGTTGATTGGAATACAGCTGTCTTGGCCGATATTCCTTTACATAAGGTTTCTCCCCAGATGGTTGAACTGAATGGTTTACGAGGACAGTTGCATCCGTTGTCATGTAAGGCTTCCGGTGATTCGGCCTGGATTTATGATTTAGGGACAAATCTGACAGGCTGGACGAAAATACAATTTCCTCCATTAGAGAAAGGACAGAAGATACGAATCAGTTATTGTGACTTTCTGGATGATAAAGGTGAATTCCGAGATCATTTGTATGAAGACTATTATATTGCTTCCGGTGCTGATTCGGCTGAAGTCTTTTCTAATAAATTCAATTATCATGCCTATCGTTATCTGAAACTGACGAATCTGAAAGAAGCTCCGGCCTTGTCGGCAATTACGGCTTCATTAGTGCATACCGATTATAGTGGAGAATCCTTCTTCGCTTGTTCGGATAAGGATTTGAATGCCATTCATGATATGATTCAATATACCTTACGTTGCCTGACATTGGGTGGATATATGGTGGATTGTCCGCAAATAGAGCGATTGGGGTATGGAGGCGATGGTAATGCTTCGACTCCTACGGTGCAGACTATGTTTAACCTCTGTCCTTTGTATATGAACTGGATGCAGGCGTGGGCTGATTGTATGCGTGAAGATGGAAGTATGCCTCATACAGCTCCAAATCCATATGCTGCGGGTGGTGGCCCGTTCTGGTGTGGCTTTATTATTACGGCTTCCTGGCAGACCTATCTGAATTATGGAGACCGGAGATTATTGGACCGTTATTATCCGTATATGCAGCAATGGTTGGAATATGTGGCTCATTATACTGTAGATGGTTTGTTGAAGAAGTGGCCGGATACTTCCTATCGAAACTGGTATTTGGGTGATTGGGCAACGCCGGTTGGTATTGATCAGACAAATCCGTTGTCTGTTGATTTAGTGGATAACTGTTATATTGCGGTTTGTTACCAGACCATGAGTAAAATTGCTTCTTTGCTGAATAAAGCGGATGACAGTCGTGGTTATAAAGCAAAGTATGATGCGCTGACGAAACGGATACAGGAAACCTTCTATGATGCAAAAGGGAACACTTATGCCAGTGGGACACAAATTGATTTGGTGTATCCGATGTTGGCTGGAGTTACGCCGGATAATCTGAAGGAGACAGTCCTGAAGACTTTGTATGAAGTGACGGCGAACCGTTTCCAGGGACATTTGGCAACAGGTTTGGTTGGCATTCCGGTATTAACCGAATGGGCCATTAAGAATGGTCAGGCCGAATGGATGTATCAGATGCTGAAGAAACGGGATTATCCGGGTTATTTGTATATGTTAGATAACGGGGCAACTACTACTTGGGAGCATTGGAATGGAGAACGCAGTCATATTCATAATTGTTATAATGGAATTGGTGCCTGGTTCTATCAGGCATTAGCCGGAATCATGCCGGATGAAAGTAAGCCGGGTTACAAGCATATCTGGATTAAACCTCAGGTGGTGAATGATATTTCGTGGGTTCAGGCATCCAAGGATACACCTTATGGTTTGTTGAAGGTCAGATGGGAGAAGAAAGAGGCTTCTTTCGTATTGGATGTGCAAATACCGGTTGGTGCTTCGGCATCCGTTGCTCTGCCATTCCCGGCTGAATCTGTTTGTGTAAATGGTCAGCCATCGCAAGGCAAAGATGTTTTGGAATTAGAGTCGGGTAGTTATCAGATAGAATGTTCTCGATAGTTGAGGGAGAAACGTAGTATTGCGTCGGGTATTAGCGTAGCGTTGCACTAACACTCGGCGCAATGTTGTGTTAAGACCCGACGTAACCTTACGTTGACGCCCGACGTAGTGTTGCGCTTATGTGTCACGTGGAATAGCGTTTTCTGCTTCTTGCTGATTGAGTTCGGAAAAGCTCTGTTCAGGAAGTGTTGAATTCATTTGTGGGTGAATCCTATGGAAAAGTCGTCAGAACTGAATAAATATTCGTACATTTGTCGGAAACCAATAAAATCAAATGTGTTTATGGCTAAGTATAAACGGATTCTTTTGAAGTTGAGCGGTGAATCGCTCATGGGAAGCAAACAATATGGTATTGATGAAGTACGCTTAAACGAATATGCTGAACAGATCAAGGAAATAGCTGAAATGGGCGTTCAGATTGGTATCGTTATCGGTGGAGGAAATATTTTCCGTGGCTTGAGTGGCGCATCCAAAGGATTCGACCGGGTGAAAGGTGATCAGATGGGTATGCTGGCTACGGTTATCAATAGTTTGGCTTTGAGTTCAGCGTTGACGGCTTTAGGCGTAAAAGCAAAGGTGCTGACAGCTATCCGTATGGAACCGATCGGTGAATTCTACAACAAGTGGCGTGCTATCGAACTGTTGGAACAAGGTTATGTAGTCATTATGTCGGGCGGAACCGGTAATCCTTTCTTCACGACTGATACGGGTTCTTCGTTGCGCGGTATAGAGATTGAAGCAGATGTGATGTTGAAGGGAACACGTGTAGATGGTATTTATACGGCAGATCCCGAGAAAGATCCGACGGCTGTGAAGTTCTCTGATATTACCTATGACGAAATCTATACACGTGGTCTGAAAGTGATGGACTTGACGGCAACGACCATGTGCAAGGAAAATAATTTACCTATTATTGTCTTTAACATGGACAAGAACGGAAACCTGAAGAAAGTGATGGATGGTGAAGACATCGGTACGTATGTGCATAATTAAAGATACTTTTTCTGATACGTTTTTATGAAAAGAAATAGGACGCATTCCTCGTTGATACTTATCCCTGTTATGTTGTCTTTCTTTGTAATGGGATTTGTGGATCTGGTAGGAGTTGCGGCTAATCACATGAAAGTTGACTTTGAATTGTCGGACACAATGGCCAATTTGTGTCCGGCAATGGTCTTTTTATGGTTTCTGTTGTTTTCGATACCGGCAGGAATTCTGATGAACTATATCGGACGACGGAAGACCGTGCTGTTGAGTTTGTTTATTACGACAGTTTCCTTGCTCATTCCCTTGTTGCGTTATGAGTTTGTCATGATGCTGATTTCATTTTCGTTATTGGGTATTGGCAATGTCCTTTTACAAGTTTCATTAAATCCATTGGTGTCGAATGTCGTGTCTGAAAGACATTTGGCAAGTTCTCTTTCCCTGGGGCAATTTATTAAAGGTATAGCATCCTTCTTGGCTCCGTTAATAGCCAGTTGGGCCGCGCTGACCATGAATGAATGGCGTGAATTATATCCGGTTTTTATGTTGATTACCCTTGTTTCTATCATTGGTCTGGGATTTACATCCATTGAAGAACTGGATGATTATTCAGAAAGTGATTCTCTGAAAAGTTATGGGAAACTATTGAGTAAACCATTGATTCGTTTGGTCTGGATTGGTATCGTCTGCCACGTGGGAATCGATGTGGGAATTAATTTGACAGCCCCCAAACTCTTTATCGAACGTTTAGGCTTTACGGTTGCAGATGCCAGCATGGCCGGTAGTATCTATTTTCTTTCCAGAACGGTTGGATGCCTGATCGGTGCAGTTGCCTTACAGTATATGGCACCGGACCGCTTTTTCCGTTGGAGCGTTTTGGGTTTGCTGTTTGCTTTAATCGGTTTGTCGTTTGCCTTCACATTAGAACAATTGTATGTAGTACTGCTAGTTTTGGGTGTTGGTAATGCAAATATCTTTTCCATCTTGATATCTAAAGTGCTGAATGCTTTCTCTGACAAGAAGAATGAAGTATCCGGGTTGATGATTACGGGCTTGTGTGGCGGTGCTTTGTTCGTTTTGCCGATGGGAATTGTTTCCGATTGGATTGATTCGCAGGCCGGATCGCTGATCATACTGGGTGTAGGAGCCTTGTATCTGACTTATTTGTCCGGTTATTTTAAGAAACATCCTGATTTGCCACAAGAGTAGTCTTTGTGGCATGGGATTTTCGGTTATAGGACAAAGAGTTGGATGTTACTAACATTCTGAAATAAACAGGCCTCAAAAAAGGACTTGCGGCTTGCAAAGTTTAAATTCTTTTCATTACCTTTGTTTATAATTAAAAAATCAAAAGATAACTGGCTTTAGAATGAAAGAAAAACGGAGCTGGTTGGCAGAAGAAAAAGCAAGGAAGAAAATTAATCTTGATAATAAAAACGAATAAAATTGGTATAGATATGGTTGATACAAAGAAGTTTGTGAAAGAAGCAGAAGAGAAAATGGAATCTGCTATCCTTTATTTGGATGAACAGTTGGCTCGTATCCGCGCAGGAAAGGCGAATCCGAAAATTCTGGATGGAATTCGTGTTCCTTATTATGGCAGTATGGCTCCGTTAAGTAATGTTGCTTCCATCAATACTCCGGATGCGAAGACAATTGTCATTACACCGTGGGAAAAGAACTTGATCAAGGAAATCGAAAAGGCAATCTTGAACTCTGAAGTTGGTATTACTCCGGAAAACAATGGTGAAATCATTCGTTTGGGTATTCCTCCATTGACTGAAGAACGTCGTCGCCAGTTGGCAAAGCAATCTAAGCAGGAAACGGAAACGGCGAAAATCAGTATCCGTAACGCCCGTCGTGATGCTATTGAAGCTTTGAAGAAGAGCATCAAGACAGACGGTGTTCCTGAAGATGTGGAAAAAGATGCAGAGGCAGAAGTTCAGAAAGTTCATGATAAGTTTATCAAGAAAGTAGATGAACTGTATATTGCCAAAGAAAAAGAAATAATGACGGTTTAATGAAAGGTTTGGTAATTAAAAATACGGGTAGTTGGTATACCGTTTATACGGAAGACGGAAGATATGTTGAGAGTAAGATCAAAGGTAATTTCCGTCTGAAAGGTATTCGGACTACTAATCCGGTGGCTGTTGGTGACCGGGTTGAAATAGAAGAAAACCGTGAAGGTACGGCGTTTATCTGTCAGATTGAAGAACGGAAGAACTATATTATTCGCCGTGCATCGAATTTGTCTAAACAGGCGCATATCATTGCTGCCAATGTAGACCAGGCGATGCTGATCGTAACGGTCAATTACCCGATTACCACGACTGTTTTTATTGATCGTTTTCTGGCAACAGCCGAAGCTTATCGGGTCCCGGTTAAACTGGTATTCAATAAGATTGACCGGTATAAAGGAGAAGACTGGGAATATATGCAGGGCTTGATTCATTTATATACGACTATCGGTTATCCGTGTACGACTTTATGTGCCAAGACCGAAGAAGGATTGGATGGATTAAGAGCGGATCTGAAAGATAAGATTACTTTGCTTTCCGGTCATTCGGGTGTAGGTAAATCTACAATTATCAATAAACTGATTCCGGGCGTAAGTTTGCGTACGGGTGATATTTCTGAGTATCACAATAAAGGCATGCATACAACGACCTTTTCGGAAATGGTGGCATTGCCCGAAGGTGGTTATCTGATTGATACGCCGGGTATCAAAGGGTTTGGAACCATTGATATGGAAGATGCGGAGATTTCGCATTATTTCCCTGAAATATTCAAGATCTCTGCCGGATGTAAGTTTAATAATTGTACGCACCGTCATGAACCGGGTTGTGCGGTATTACAGGCTGTCGAGGAACATTATATTAGCGAATCGCGCTATAAAAGTTATTTGAGTATCTTAGAAGATAAAGAAGAAAGTAAATATAGGGAAGAATATTAAGTTGTATTCTTTCTTTAGCTTATAAAACTCCCGAGTTTCGTTTTCAAAAGTCATGAACTTTAAAATCGGAATTCGGGAGTTTTAGAAATAACCCTCATCAAAGTATAGGATCTTTAATAGACAATGAAAATGAAAAGTTTTACCTTATTGCGTATCGGTTTGTATGTCTTGTTGGCATGGGTATGTGGTTTCCCGCTGTTTGCACAAGATATAGTTCATAAAGCTCCGGCTCCTTTGTATCGTGATCCGGTAACAGATGGTGCGGCCGATCCGGTAGTTGTTTGGAATCAGGAAGCCAAAAGCTGGTGGATGTTATATACCCAGCGCCGGGCAAACTTGGATGCGCCGGATGTGGCGTATTGTTATGGAACGAAAATTGGTGTGGCCGAATCGACAGATCATGGACAAACCTGGGTGTATCGGGGAACATTAGATTTGGAATTCGAAGAAGGTCATAATACATTCTGGGCTCCTGAAGTGGTTTATCGGGATGGTGAATACCACATGTTTGTGGCTTATATCCGTGGCGTTCGTAGTCATTGGGGTGGAGACAAACAGATTGTACATTATACCAGTCGTAATTTGTGGGATTGGAAATGTGTAGGTCCGTTGAAATTATCGTCCAATTCGGTGATCGATGCAACGGTTTATCAGAAGCCGGATGGTCGTTGGCGTATGTGGTACAAGGATGAAGCGGCAGGATCGCATACCTTGATGGCGGAAAGCAAGAATTTACATGACTGGTCGGCTTCGAAGGTCGTTATCGACGGTGATGCTCACGAAGGACCTAAAGTATTCCGTTTCCGTGGATACTTCTGGATGTTGACGGACGAATGGAAAGGCCTTCGCATCTATCGTTCCAAAGACTTGGATAAATGGGAAAAACAAGGCTTGATTTTAGGAGAAGCAAGTTCGAGACCGGAAGATACACCCAGTGGGGCTCATGCCGATGTGGTTGTTACCAATCATCGGGCTTATATCTTTTATTTCACGCATCCGGGACGAACCAGTCATAACGAGGCGCCTTTGGGTGAAAACGGTGTTTTGCCATACGACTTGCGTCGTTCGTCTATCCAAGTGGCCCAGTTGGTGTTCAAAGACGGTACATTGACATGCGATCATGATGCCGATTTTGAATTCTATTTACCCGACGAAACAGAATAAATTCATTGAAAGCATATTGAAGTCATGCTTTATTCCTTTCAGAATACGGAAGGAAATAAAGTATGACTTTTTTGTTTTTACTGTTTTAGTCCTGTCTTTTCTTCATTTATTCCTAATAAACTAATTAATTCACCAATGTGAATTAATCAATTCATAATTGTGATTCAATTAATTCATATATATGATTTATTTAATTCACATTTGTGAATCAAATAATATATCGTATGCTTTTTATGAGTTTTCTATTGTATAAAGATGAGTTTCTGGTGTTTAGGCAGGAAAGAAAATAAATACTAACTTGTTTGATAAGTTGGATATGGAGATCAGGGTTTTATGGGTAAGTTGTTTTTTAGGAAAATATATCTATTTTTGCAAATAAATACCCAAGGAATATAGGAATGCAGACATGGAGCCTATAGAAAAGTGGAATCGGTTTATAGCAGGTGATGATAACGCTTATGCTAGTCTTTACGAAGAATACGTACAAGACCTGTATCAATATGGGCTGTGCTTTACTTCGGATACAGAGTTGGTGAAAGACTGCATTCAGGATCTATTTGTCTATCTGTATGCCAATCGGAGCCATTTAGAAGTATCCTGTCAAGTTAAAACCTACTTGCTGGTTTCCTTGAAGCATAATATTTGTAGGAGTTTACTGCGTAGCCAAAAGTATGATTCCATAGAGGAAGAGATTCCTTTCCTTGCTGAAATGAGTGTGGAAGACCAATTTATTGAAGACGAATCCTTGCATAATGAAACTCATCAGGTACAAAAGATGCTTTCAGTTCTGACGCCTCGTCAGAAAGAAATTATGTATTACCGTTTTGTCCAAGAGTTACCTATGGAAGATATATGCCGACTGATGGATTTGAATTATCAGTCGGCCCAAAACTTGATTCAGCGTTCCCTGAAAAAAATACGCGAAGCGTGCGGAGATTTGTTCTTATTTCTGTGTTTTGTTTATCCGGAAAAATTTTTTATTGATTTTTGAAAAAAGTTCCTTTTTACTGAGTATAAAAATCCGGTGTCTTACTCTTATAGGTAAAGCAGGATAAAAAATGAATAAGAACTATACCGGATATACCGCAGAACAATTGTTGAATGATGACTTCTTCATCCATTCCGAATTGCATCCAACGGAAGAAACACGTCTTTTTTGGTTGGATTTGGAACGGACAGATTTGTCGTTGGCAAAAGAAATACGGATGGCTCGTATACTCATGAACCGTTTCCGGCAAGATGTAAGCCGTCCACTTCTTCCGGCATCGGAAGTATCGGACCTTTGGAATAAGATTCAACGGGAAAATCAGCAAAAGAAACGATTCCAGCTATTCCGGTATGGTGTGGCGGCAGCCGTTGCGGCTATTCTTGTTCTAGCCTTGACAATACCTTATTTATTACCAGAAAAAGAAATTGATTATCAAACGATCATTGCTGATCTACCGGCGGAAAAGGAACAAGATGAAGTTCAGTTAGTCTTCTCGAATGAGGAGAAAGTATTGATTTCCGAAGAGGAAAGTCAAATTTCTTATGATGAAAAAGGTGAAGTACGCGTCAATTCAGAAAGTGTACGGAAACAATCCGTCCAGCATAAGAACGAAGATGAAGTCCAATTGAATAAGTTGATTGTTCCGGCAGGAAAACGTTCTTATTTAACCTTATCAGATGGAACAAAGCTTTGGGTTAATTCGTCGACTAAAGTTGTATATCCACATTTATTTAAAGGAGATAAAAGAGAAATCTATGTGGATGGCGAAGTTTATCTGGAGGTAACACGGAATCCTGACAAACCATTTTATGTAAAGACCGAACAAATGTCAGTTCGGGTATTAGGAACCAGTTTCAATGTTTGTGCTTATCCAGAAGATAATCAGCAACAGGTTGTCTTGGTAAATGGGAAAGTGGAAGTACAGTCGCAGGCACATACGGCAGAAGTATTGGCTCCAAACGAATTATATGAATATGATAAACAAACGGAAGAAACTTCCATAAAAGAGGTGGATGCCACAGATTATATCTCTTGGAAAAACGGGTATTATCAATTTGCTGGTCAGCAATTATCTGTTCTTTTCAAGCGTTTGTCTCGCTATTATGCAGTATCCATTGTGTGTGATGAAAAAGTAGGAGCTTTAAACTGCAGTGGTAAATTGGATTTGACAGAACATGTAGACGATGTTTTGGAGAATTTATCCAAAGCGGCTCCAATTAAAGTAGAACATGATCATGAACAAATAATTATTAAGTATGAACCTTTAAATTGAAATGCCTATGAAATAAGAACAATCTAATACCAAAAAAGTAGGCCGAACAATACCCCCATATTGATCGGCCCGAAGAAACATTTACGCTAATAAAAGTATTAACTGTAAAATCAATACAAAGATATGAATATCTATTTAAAACCAAAAATATTTAGAGCATTGAAGCTAAGTACATTATGTCTAATACTTGGAGTGGAGGCAGGTTTTGCAACAGAAAGTTATTCACAAAAAACGACCTTCACGATCTCCGTTCAAGATCAATCCGTCAAGGAAGTATTTGATTATATCGAACAACATAGCGAATTTATCATTTTCTATTTAGATGAAACAATTGATGTAAATAGGAAAGTATCTGTTAATCTGAAAGATCAACGGGTGGAAAGTATCTTGGAACAGTTATTCAAGAATACAGATGTTATGTATACCATCAATGATCGGCAGATACTTCTTTCAAAGCGAAAAGAAGTGACAGAAGTCGCTCCCGTTGTAGCTGTTGTACAACAGAAAAAGAATACGGTTACAGGTGTTGTGTTGGATCCGACCGGTATGCCAGTAATTGGAGCAAATATCATGGTAAAGGGCACAACGAGTGGAACCATTACAGATATGGACGGTAAGTTCTCTTTGGATGTGGATAAAGATGCAACATTGGTTATTTCTTATATCGGGTTTGCAAGTCAAGAGATAAAAGTTGGTAATCAGACAAAGTTATCAATATCGTTGAAAGAAGACTCGGAAGCATTAGATGAGTTGGTAGTTGTTGGGTATGGAACACAGAAGAAAGTAAATTTAACTGGGTCTGTGGCTACTGTAGATAATAAAGCATTAAGTGAACGTCCAACAACTAATGTTTCATCTTTGTTACAAGGTCAAGTTCCAGGACTTCAAGTAACTCAGAATACAGGTCAACCAGGTGCTGAGGGTACATCTATGCAACTTCGTGGTATGGGTACATTTAGTTCAGCTGGAACTGCTCCAATGATATTGGTTGATGGGGTTGCGGGTGATTTGTCTTCTTTATCTCCTAATGAGATAGAATCTATTTCTGTGTTGAAAGATGCTGCATCTGCTGCTATTTATGGAGCAAGAGCAGCGAATGGCGTTATTTTAGTTACCACAAAAAATGGTAAGCAAGGTAAGATGCAAATTTCTTATCATGTAAATACGGGTTGGCAACAGGCAATTGTTTTACCGGATTTGATTACTAGTTCGGTTGAATATATGGAAATGTATAATATTATGGCTGATCGTACTCCAGGTAAGAGAAAATATAGTGAAGAGTATATCGATCTCTATCGAGATCCTAATCGCAATAAATTGTTATATCCGGATTACAATTGGATAGACGAGACATTTAAAACAGGTTTTATTCATAATCATAACATAACAGCCTCAGGGGGAACAGAAAAATTGTTGTATAATGTGAATTTCTCGTATATGAATCAGGATGGAATTTTACCCGGACATGGTTATGAGAGATTTACGGGGCGGAGTAATGTAGAAGCTAAATTACATGAACGTGTAAAATTGGGAGGTAAGATTGCCTTTTATAATGGTAATGTGAAAGCTCCTGCATTTCAACAAGATGCTGTTTTATTACAAATTGTTCAACAAAGACCTATGTATATGCCCTATTTACCCGATGGAAGTGGACGGTATACTTATACGGATTTACCAATAAGTGAGGCTGGTGAATTCGTTAATAGAAATCCAATTTATATTGCGAATGAAACAAGTAGTCGAACTGAAAAGTGGCGTTGGGATGCGCAGGCTTATTTGGATATAGAGTTATTGAAAAAGGATAATATGTCTTTAATGTGGAATTCAAAAGCTGCAATATCTTATTCGGATAGTTTTACTAAAACTATGCAACCTAATGATGGCGAAGGTTATTATTATCATAAATTAGAAGGTGAAGAGGATTATACAATAGGCTCAAAGTTTGAACCAACTACAGATTCTGGGGTGAAGGATGCTTTTTCTAAAGATCAGATATTGACATTGTATTCGACATTAAACTATAATTTAAATGTAGGAAAGCATGATATTAGTGTTTTAATGGGTTATAATCAGGAATCCTATAAATCAAGATCGTTAAGTGCACAAAGAAGATGGTTTCCTTCTTATGTGATTGAAGAAATAGATGGTGGTTCTCCATTGGATCAAAAAATGAGTGGTAACTCATCTGAGTGGGGACTATCTTCTTTCTTTGGTCGAGTAAATTATGCCTATGATAGTAAGTATTTGTTGGAGGCTAATTTCAGATATGACGGTACGTCTAGGATTTATAAAGATAACCGATGGGGGTTATTCCCATCTTTTTCAGGGGCATGGCGTATTTCGGAAGAGTGTTTTATTAAGGATAATTTGTTATGGTTGAATAACTTAAAACTTCGAGCTTCTTGGGGTAAATTAGGAAATCAATCTATTGGTAATTATGTTTACCATGATGTTTATGAAGCCTCGAATGTTGTGATTGGAGGAGATATGATTCAGGCCATGATTCAAACAAAATTAACAGATAAGACATTAACATGGGAGGAAACGGCTATCACAGATATTGGGGTGGATTTAAATTTATGGAATAATCGCTTTTATATGACTTTTGATTGGTATAATAAGATTACTTCTGGGATTCTAAATGAAGCTCCGATACCGGCTAGTGTTGGCTTGGCTGCACCAACTGTTAATTATGGAAAGTTAAGAAACCGTGGTGTTGAAATTCAAATTGGACATCAAAATCAATTAGGAGACTTTACTTATGGCGCAAGTTTTATGGCGACTTTTAATAAGAATAAAGTCTTGGAATTGATGGCTCCTAGTTATGGAAACTATATCAATGAAGTTGGCTTACCTTATGGTGAACATTATATGTATGAATGGATAGGATTGTTCCAATCTGAAGAGGAAATAACTAATTCAGCTAAACATCCCTATAATGTACAACCGGGAGATCTGAAATTGAAGGACCAAAATAATGATGGGGTAATAGATGGAGATGACCGAATTGTCGTTTCAGGAAAACATCCTAAAATGCTTTATTCTTTTAATTTAAATATGGGTTATAAGAATTTTGATTTATCAGCCTTTTTCCAAGGTGTTGCAGGTAGGAAAATATATACAACACAGTATATTATAGAACCATTCTCACAAGGAGGGCCTCCAACCGTAGATTTTAGAGATGCTTGGACACCTGAAAATACTGATACGAATATTCCTGCTTTATATGGAGGATTTTCTTACTATAAATCAGATGCTATACGTTCTACTTATTTTTTGCGAGATGCATCTTATTTAAGATTGAAAAATTTACAATTGGGTTATAATTTCGATAAGAATTTAATTTCTAAACTTGGTTTATCTTCTCTTAGATTATATTTTTCAGGAGAAAACTTATTGACTTTTACCGACTATCCCCACATGGATCCGGAACGAAGTGGAGATGGGCGTCATGCAGTATTTCCTCAGTTGAAAACTTACTCAATAGGTTTAGATGTTAAATTTTAAGATGAATGTATTTATGAAAAAGAATTGTTTTATATATATGATAATAGGTGTCATGGGCATATTTTCATCTTGCTCAGATTTACTGGATACCTATCCGAAAGATAAAGTATCTTCTGAAACATTTTGGAAGTCGAAAAATGATGTAAATTTGTCTTTGGCTGGATGTTATAAACATTTGAAATCAAGTAATTATTTATCACAACTAAAACCTTATTTGGATGAGTTAACAGATAATGGTTATTGTTGGCAAACTGAACATTCTTCTATATCAAATATAAAAATAGGAATTTTAAATCCAAGTACAGGAGGTATAGTTTCCGATATATATAATGGTATGTACAAAGGTGTAACAGCTTGTTATATATTCCTTGATAATTTTAATCAGATTAAAGATGAATTAGGATATTCAGAAGAAGAAGCGAATGTACTTTTAGCAGAAGCTAAATTTTTAAAAGCTTACTATTTATTTGAATTAGTTCAACGATTTGGAGGAGTTGTTATTTATGATAAAGTTCCAATTGTTGCTGACAGCAAAATTCAACAAAAAACAAAAGAAGAATCATTGGCTTATATTAATGCTGATTTGGATTTTGCTATTGAAAATTTATCTGATACACCATATTTAGGGCATGTAGTAAAGAATACAGCAAGAGCTTTAAAAGCGAGAGTTGCTTTATTTGAAGGTAAATGGGATGTCGTTAAGCAGTTAACTGCTGAAATAATAGCATCAGAAGAAAGAGGTAATGTAGCATTTGCTTCTTCGTGGGATCCGATATTTATTAAACGTTTGGGGCAAAATGATTGTCGAGAAATTTTATTTGCTGTAGAGTATCAGTCTCCTGATGCCAAACAAAACTATGGAATAGAAATTGAAGGTTTTTATTGGAGTGGGTTGACTCCTTATGAGTCTTTTATTTTGGCTCATGAGGCGAATGATAAACGTGTGGAATTTTGGTATTATAAGGCAAAGGATGGGGCTTATCAAAGACCAACGGATAATACCTGGTTTACTCCTACTAATACGACACAGACAGGTTATGGTTGCGTTAAATTTTTTGATAAGACAAATCCTGATAAATACACCGTAAACCCATATGACTTATCAACAGATGATAATGTAGTTTTGTTGCGTTATACGGAAGTATTACTAATGTATATAGAGGCAATGGTAGAAAAAGGAGGTGGAGTAACAACAGATCCTTTGGCTATTACGAGCTTCAATCGGATTAGAGAAAGAGCTGGCTTAACTACTATTCAGGGAACATTGAATAGAGACCAGTTAAGACAAGAACGTCGTTTTGAATTAGCTTTTGAAGGTTTCCGTTTATTTGACTTACATCGTTGGCATATAGCAGAAGAAGTTATGAATGGATTTCAATCTATTGCGGGAACTTGCAAGTTTGAATCTCATCATTATTTGTGGCCTTTCCCTCAATCTGAAATAGATGTGAATCCACAATTAGTACAAAATCCAGGTTATTAATTTATAAAAAATGGCAGTATCTCTAAGCATAACTATTTATAACTAGAGATACTGTTTTAAATATAGAGTTGTATGAAAAAAGTAGTTATATATCCATTATTGTTAACATCAAGTTTGTTTGTAGCTTGTCAAGATTCTAAACAAGAAGTAGAACGATTACCTAATATTATTTATATTATGGCAGATGATTTAGGGTATGGTGATTTGTCTTGTTATGGTGCAACCAAGATTCATACTCCTAATATAGATTTACTAGCAAAAGATGGAATTCGTTTTACTGATGCTCATAGTCCCGCATCTGTTAGTACTCCAACGCGTTATGGTGTATTAACGGGGCGATATTGTTGGAGAGGACGATTGAAGAAAGAGGTCTTGTGGTGTGGATATACAAGAAGTTTGATAGAGCCGGGTCGAAAAACAATTGGGAATATGATGAAAGAAAAAGGCTATCATACTGCGCATATTGGAAAGTGGCATTTGGGCTGGGAAGATAACGAGCCTGTTGACTATAGCAAAGGATATTTAGGTAGAGGACCTAAAGATTTAGGATTTGATTATTCTTTTGTTACTGCTGCTGCTCATAATTTACATCCAATAGTATTTGTTGAAAATCATAAGATTCAAAGTAAATTAAAAGAAATAGATTATCATTTATATCAAAAGGAAAAAATGCCAATACCAGAACATATGATTCGTTGGCATGAGACTCATGATTTAGGCCCAAGATTAATTGCAGAAGATTGGCAGAAAGATTTAGTTGATAGTATTTATGCAGAAAAAGCAGTTGCTTTTATACAGAGGCATGTGAAAGAAAATAAAAACCAACCTTTTTATATCCATTTAACACCAGAGGCACCTCATTTACCAAGTAATGTTCCTGATTTTATGAAAGGAACAAGTTTGGCAGGTGATAGAGGAGATCATGTTCAGATGTTAGACTGGGTGGTTGGTAGAGTTGTATCAGCTCTTAAGGCGTTGAATATTTATGATAATACACTGATTGTTTTTACAAGTGATAATGGAGCAATCCAAGTAGGTACAGATGGACATAAAGACGGTATTTATGGTGCTCCTTTTGAAACTGATTTTGGACATAAAAGTTGTGGAAATTTGAAAGGATTTAAAACGTCTTTATTTGAAGGAGGGCATAGAGTCCCATTCATTATTTCTTGGCCAAGAAAAGTAGCACAGGGTGTTGAAAATCATAATTTGGTTTGTTCTATAGATATGATGGCAACTTTAGCTGAATTAACAGGATATCAGATGGGTAATGATATGGGAGAAGATAGTTTCAGTATTTTGCCTATAATTTTTGGAGACACGACGGAGGTTCGGGAAACATTGTTAATGCAACATTATAACGGTCAATTGGGAATACGTAAAAAAGATTGGGTCTATTTTAAAGATAATTTATATAATGTAAAAGAAGATCCTTTTGAAACTAATAATTTGATAAATAAATATCCTGATATAGCCGAAGAATTATCTGATTTATTAAAGAGCCAGGTTGAGAATGGAAGAACTAGATTTTGAAAATAGTTTTTATGAGAAATGAAACTTATTTT
>OHIN01000200.1_pt1 | contig 45732 bp, 35 predicted proteins | sample 1568261 | NCBI WGS metagenome assembly OHIN01 (sample SAMEA3879578, study PRJEB24766) | human gut metagenome | biome: human-associated habitat; feature: feces | place: USA | collected 1985/1987
ACTTTGACGGCGATCTGGTGGATTTTGACGAAGCAATGGCCCGCGGCACCATGTACCGCCCGTTTGAGGCACACGCCCGTGAAGCGGCATGCAATCTGCTCAATCAGGAGGTAAAGTAAGATGGCTTTCAATATGGACCCGAAGAAGTGCCCCATGCCCACCCAGGACCCCAATGTGCGCAACAAGAACTTCAAGGAAGTTGCTCTGGGCTACACCGAAGAAATGGCCGTGAACGAAGCAAAACGCTGCGTACACTGCAAGAACAAGCCCTGCCAGACCGGCTGCCCCGTGGGCATTGATATCCCTGAGTTCATTGGTCATGTGGCCGAGGGCGACTTTGAAGCCGCTTATCAGGTGATCAACCGCTCCTCTTCCCTGCCCGCCGTCTGCGGCCGTGTCTGCCCGCAGGAGAGCCAGTGCGAGGGCAAGTGCACCCGCGGCATCAAGAACGAGCCGGTGGGCATTGGCCGTCTGGAGCGCTTTGTTGCCGACTGGCACCGTGAGAATGTGCACACCGCCCCCATCGTGCCCGAATGGAACGGCCACAAGGTGGCCATCATCGGTGCAGGTCCTGCCGGTCTGACCGCCGCAGGCGATCTGGCAAAGCTGGGCTACAAGGTCACCGTTTACGAGGCCCTGCATGTGGCCGGCGGCGTGCTGATGTACGGCATCCCCGAGTTCCGTCTGCCCAAGGCCATCGTGCAGCAGGAGATCGACGGCCTGAAGAAGATGGGCGTTGATTTCGAGTGCAACATGGTCATTGGCAAGGTGCTGACCATCGACGAGCTGATGGACGAGTACGGTTATGAGGCCGTGTTCGTAGGCTCCGGTGCCGGCCTGCCCCGCTTTATGGGCATCCCCGGCGAGAGCCTGAAGGGCGTCTACTCTGCCAACGAGTTCCTGACCCGCTCCAACCTGATGAAGGCTTATCTGCCCACCAGCAAGACCCCCATCCGCACCGGCAAAAAGGTCGCCGTTGTGGGCGGCGGCAACGTGGCCATGGACGCTGCCCGCAGCGCCCTGCGTCTGGGTGCCGAGACCGTGTACATCGTCTACCGCCGCGGCATGGCTGAGCTGCCCGCCCGTAAGGAAGAGGTGGAGCACGCCGAGGAAGAGGGTATCATCTTCAAGACCCTGTGCAACCCTGTGGAGATCCACGCCAATGACGAGGGCTTTGTCAAGTCTATCACCTGCATCGAGATGGAGTTGGGTGAGCCCGATGCTTCCGGCCGCCGCCGCCCCATTGAGAAGAAGGGCAGCGAGTTTGAGCTGGATGTGGACACGGTCATCATGAGTCTGGGCACCAGCCCCAATCCGCTGATCCGCTCCACCACCCCGGGTCTGGAGACCAACAAGCACGGCTGCATCGTCACCGACGGCGACGACGGCAAGACCAGCCGTGACGGTGTGTACGCGGGTGGTGACGCCGTGACCGGCGCTGCCACCGTCATCAAGGCCATGGGCGCAGGCAAGGCTGCTGCAAAGGCCATTGACGAGTACATCCAGAGCAAGTAATCCCCTGTGAAGATGGGCCCAGCCCACCGAATACCGGATATAAAAAATCCCCTGTGCCAGCGCACAGGGGATTTTTGCATCTTATTCTGCGGTCTCCATTGTGAGCACCGGGTAGCCCGTCCGCACGCACCGCACGGCACAGCGGGCACGGCCGCCGGTGGTGCAGGTGAAGAGGGTCAGGTCCCAGTTATCAGAATCTTCCGTCTTTTCGGTCATTTTTTCGATCTGGGTAGGCTGCAGGTTCTCCACGTAGGAGACCTCGTAGCTCCACCGCATGCCGTCCATATCGGTAAAATAGACCTGTGACCCTTCGGCCAGCCATTTGATGGGGCTGAAGTGCTTTGCATAGTTATGGGCGCAGACCACCATGTTGTCCGCGTAGGTGGAGCCGGAGTACCGGCCGGGCGCGATCTTCAGGCCCGCATAGCTCCACTCGCTCATCACGGGCAGGTCGAGCCCAATGGAGGGGATGGACAGGTAGCCGATGTAGCTCCAGCCGTCCAGTTCCGTCTCGGTCATGGGCTGGGCGGGGTCCAGCTCCGGCTGCAGCACAACGGTCTCCGACTTTGCCTTTTCCTCAACCGTTGTGGTCAGGGTCTGTTCCAGCTCTCCCAGTGCCTGCTGTGCCGCCTTGTCTGCGCGGGCCGCATCCCACTTGTTGTAGGCAAGCAGCGCCGCCGCCGCCAAAATGAGCAGCGCGCCCAGCACCATGCATATCTTTCCTATTTTCTGTCTCATGGCAGCGCTTCCTTTTTGTTCAGCACCCAGCCAGCGGCAAACAGCAGCACACCGCTGACCGCCAGCACCGGCACCGGCCAGTTCAGCTGGCCAGTCTGGGGCAGACCGCTCATGACTGCGCCGTCCGGATGGCCCGCCAGTGCGGGATTATCCGGGTTTCCCGGGGCTACCGGGTTGTCCGGATTGCCGGGAGCCACCGAGCTGTCCGGGCTGCCGGGCGAGACCGGGTTGCCCGGACCATCCGGGTTCTTGGGCGTATCCGGGTTTGTGGGCTCCGTGGGCTGATCCGGGGTGCCGGGCTTGTCCGGCACGGGAGTGGGCGGTACAGGCGGCGTATCCGGGTTGACGGGGGTGTAGCCGCCCACCTTGGGGGAGGCATCCACCTCATAATTCCATTTCCCGTTCTCTGCCATGGGCAGGGAAACAAGGAACGGTTTGATGGGCGCATAGCCATTGGAGGCCTTGCTCTGCACGATCAGGTACAGGCCAAGTTCCAGATCCTCAAAGGTAACATTGCCGTCAGCATCAACGGTTTTTGTGGTGCCCCGTGCGCCCTGCGGCATATATTCCAGCAGCTGGTCTGCCAGCGTGCTGTCGGTCAGGTCGCCCAGCGCGATGCCGCAGCCGTAAAAATCGCCGCAGTATTCAAAGCTCAGGTCGCCGTTTTTGCGCTTCACCTCAGCCACGCGGTACAGCGTCAGCTGACCGCCGCTCAGGGCCTTATCCTTCGCGCTGTCGTACAGCGCAACGCGGATGGTGCCGGTGGCGGGGTTTCCGCTGGCATCCACCAGCCGGATGTTCGCACTGGTGGCAAGGGCAGGCAATGCGCCTGCCGCCAGAAGGCACAGCATCAAAAGCAGGGCTGCAAACCGCCTGCGCAAACTTTTCTGTTCCATCGGCTGTTCACTCCCCTTTCTCTTCGTGTTTTTTGCGTTTGGCCAGCAGCAGGGCCGCACCCACGGTCAGCATACCGCCCACCGCCGCAAAGGGCACCGTGCCCATGCCGCCGGTGGAGGGCAGAACGTAGCCGCTGTAGACTTTGTTGGTGATGAAGATTTTGCCGGTCTGGATGCCGTTGTTGTTGTTGATCTCCGTGACCCAGTTGCCGGTAGCCACTTCTTTTACAAGGTAGTAGTACTTTTTGCCATTTTCGTCTGCTGCCGGGATCTGACTTTCGCCGGACCATGTAAACGACCAGCCGTTACCCTTGTTCAGGTACTGTGTATTCACGGGCACAGCGTTCTGCGCCGTCTCGCCTTCCGTATAACGGTACAGATCCACCTGAATGGAATTCACCGGAATATCTGCATCCGCCAGTGGTTTGCCGTCCACTGCACTCAGCCAGTATTTTTTGACAGTGAGCTGATTGTAGGTATTCCTGACTGTCAGCTGTGTGGTATTGGTTGAGCAGCCGAAGGTCACGTTGTCCACCGTCACGGTCTGGCCGTTGTCTGTGATTGATTCACTGCCCAAGGCCGTCTTGAAGGCTTCCTTGGGATCGGTGCCCTTCTCGTAGAAGAACAGATACTTCGGCGTGCTGTCCAGAATATAGTTGTCCGGAGCCTTCGTCTCGGTCAGGCGGTAGAGCACATTCGGCGACAGCGTCTGTTCCGCACTTGTAATGCTGAAGGTCAGCTCGCCATTTGCATCGGTCGTGCCAGATATGAAGTTTTCAAACTCACCCGAGTTCTTGTAGCGGTCGATCGTAAACTCCGCGTCCGGCAGGAACTTGCTGGTTTCCGCATCCATTTTGTGGATGACCAGCTGGCCGCGGGTGATCTGCACGCTGCTTTCGTTCGTTTTAAAATTCACATCCTCCGCTGTGCCCTGAGCAATGCCCTCCAGATGAACCGTGTTGCTCAGCTTGGGCTGAGTATAGCTACCGGGGTCGAATTCAATGTCATACTGCAGCAGCAGCGCAGTTTTATCCGGGACAGTCATGCACAGCCAGTAATCGGGTTCGGGGTCGTCAATGTGATAGAGTCCTTCTTCTACCTGCGTCAGGCTCGATACATCCTTGTCGCGCTCGTAGTGGTACAGACGGACATTGTGGCCGTAGAAGCTGTTACCGCGTATGATCTCTGCCTTATCCTTCAGTTTCAGTGTTCCAGTGGTTCCCAGCTTCTGCGCCGACGGGTTGATGATGACAGTATAGGTGACATTGTTCGTCCAGTTACCATTTTTGTCCTTCAGCTGTTTGCCGGTCTTTATCAGCGGAGCGATATCCTTGTGCACCGTGGTCTTGATGGCCGCAGTCTCACTACCCCATTTTGCTTCGTTGGTGTAGGCGATATCCGATGTGAGCAGGTCTTTCCAACGGGAGTCGTTCTTAAAGCTGACCTCATACAGAAGCTCAATGACGTGTTGTTTTCCGTCGTTGCAGCCGTACACCTCTACAGTCAGCTTCTTATTAGTTTCATCATAGGTAACATGCCATCGCTCAGCGGGGTTCCAGCTGCACTGCTCGTTGTCCACGTAGAGCCTGAGCTTATCGCCGTTCACAGTCAACTCGGTTCCCGTCGGCATGGTATCCGTGATAACGATGTTGCCTGTTTCTGTTCCCGTTGTAACCAACCTGATGCGGTACAGCAGCTTCTGATCCTTGACATCATCATAGTTCACAGTGGTGTCGCCGGTAATGTAATCCTGCCGCTTGCCATCGATGGCCACCGATTTTTCAAAGACACTGCTGCGATAAACATCCTCAGCCGAATCGCTCGCCTTTGTGCTGCCGTCCTGCGTGATCTTTGCGTTGTTGGTGAAGATCCAATCCGCACCTTCCGGCTTACCACTGCGCACTTCATGAGTGGGCACATCCTTCAGCACCATCTGGCGCACAGCAATGGAGTCGTCGCCTTCTGCTTTCTTCACTGCAACGGTAAAGCTCAGCACATGTGTGTTAGCATCATTCGCATCAACTTTATTATTGAATGCATCAAAATAGGTGATAGTCAGATATTTTTCTACCTGCGCATAGTTCAGTGTACTATTGCTGCCGGTCAGATACAGCGTCAGGCCATCTTCAATCGCTTTCTGCAGCTCCGAAGCAATGGCATAGTGCCTGTCGCTGCCATCGGTGGTGTTCCCGATGGTATCGGTCAGCTCAAAATGGTCGGCACCGGTCGCATTCACTGCGCTCAGATCCCAGTAGGCGATATTATTATTATCGGTACGGTTGTGGGTCTTGGTCAGTTTCCAGATGCCCTGACTGACGGGAACCGTGTCCTCCGCCCAGAGGTTATCAGCTATATACGCCCTGTTCGTCACAGATGCCGAGCCATCTGTCGGTACAGTGGTCTTGTAGGTAATGGTAAAGCGGTAGGCGGTCTTTGCGTTGTCGCTCAGTTCTGAGAGCTTAATGCCACCTTTCATATCTTCCGGCTTCATCGTTACGTATGTCGTCTGCGCTCCCTCGATTTGGACGTTGATCTCACCGGACAGTGTGACGTTCCCCGGCAGAACATCCTGAAATGTATAATCCTTCAGGAAATCCGTAGGTCCATCCAGCGGTGCACGAACTACGACTGTCCATTCGATCAGACCATCCGCATTCAAGACGCCTGTCTTTTGGATGATATTGCGGTTATACGTGATACGCTTTTCACCAGAGGAGACTGTCTTCACCGTATCGGTTTCTGCTGCAGCCGTGTTATACATTATGTTCGGCTTGCCGGTTCCGTACATAGCCTTCAGGTCTTCGTCCGCCGCCTTTGTGGCGTAGTACAGGATGTACTTTTCACCCTCATTCAGCTCCGGAAGTGCCGCAAAGCTTAACTCGCTGCCATCTGCAGAAACAGTATACTGGTATGGGTCGTTTCCAACCGTAAGCCGGGTTTGGACACCGTCCGCCGCTACCTTCCATAGCGTGATGGGGATATCCGTGGTATTATGCTTTCCCGGGAAGCCGGTTATTTTGTCGCTAATCTTCACCGTGCCGCCGGAACCGTTCTTGGTAGATACCGTAACCTTCCAATAGGCATAGTAGCCTCTGTTTTCGTTGCTCCACCAGCTTACGCCCTTGTCCTGGTAGTTCGTGAGTTCCTTTTTTATGGACAGATCCGGATCTTTTTTGGTAACTTGCAGCTCCATATTGTTGCCAAAGCTGATCTTGCCGTCCGGGGCCGTGGCGAGGTCCGCTTTGGCTTTGAAGGTCAGTTTTCCGTCAAAGGCTGCGCCTCTGCCGATCCCAGTAAAGTTCATCGTGACCAAGCCGTTTGTATCGATGGAATAAGTACCCATCGAATTACCGGTTGCTACATCTATGATCACGTCTGTTTCGATCTTCTTATCCAGTTTCAATCCGCCCGGCAGCTGATACGTCATCGTGCCGCTTCCCGATGGGAAAGTACCGTCTGGCAATTTGAAGTTCACCACGAGCTGGATGGTATCGCCATCCTTCACCGTTTCACCCTCGGGGATGTCTGTCCATTGCTTTTGGCTTCCTGTTCCGCTTTCCTTCTGGAATGTTATGCTGGTGATATGTCTATCCAGCGACTTCACCGTTTCTGCAGCTGTGCTGACATCATCTGCGGCTTCATCGGACAGCAGTGCCACCGCATATGGAGAGACCTGCGATACAGGACCAGTTGCCCAGATCACAAGAGAGGTTTCCTCGTCCCCTGCCGGTTCCACGCCGTCAGGTTCCGCTCTTTCCCCTTCTTCCTGCGCCTTATGGGCTGCGGCCAGATCGATCACATCCGTGATCTCGTCCGCACGCAGGGACACCTCGGCCACCTTGCCGTCCACGTCGCCGGAGATCACGGTCAGGGTGCCGGTATCTGCATCCACATCCGACACGATGCCCACGGTCTCGGTGCTGACGGTGCGCTCCTCGGTCTGGGGCTCAGCGGCGGCAGGCTCCAGCGAAAGCAGGGCAATGTCCGCATCGGCAGAATCATCCATGATCTGCGGCGCGTCCTCTTCCACTGCCACCGTCTCGGTGGTGATGCTGTTATAGAACACGATATCGCCGGGCACAAGCTCGACCTCTGCCGCCGCCTTCAGCCACTCGGACCCGCGCAGGTCGCTGCGCAAGGCCTGCACACCGGCGCGCTGCGGCACCGTGGTCTGCGGCACATTCGCGTAGTTCAGGCAGTAGGACAGGAACATCACATCCCACGCGCCGTAGGCGTTGCCATACCATGCACCGTAACGGGTGTAGTGGCGCACGGTGGTCTGGTCCTCATCATCCAGCTGGAAGTTGCGCTCGCTCTGCTGGTAACCCAGCTGGCTTTTTGCCACAGCGGTCAGGTCGTCGGCCCACGCACCGGTGAGCACAACATTCGTCTTTGCGCTCCATGTCTCCTCGTCCTCCACATCCGCCAGCGGGTCGGACAGGCAGTTCACGGTGTGGTGGTGCTCCGGCAGGCCGCAGACCAGCACTTCCTCATAGCAGGCGTCGGTGTGGTGGTGCACCGGGGTGTCCAGACTGCTGTCGTCCACAACGGGCTGAAGGGCCACGGCATCGTCAAACACCGCAAAGGCTTCCTCATCCACCGGCACATAGTCCGGGTTGGGTTCCTCCACAAGCTCGCCCTCTTCCAGACCGCACACCAGCTCATACTCAATGGAATAGCAGCTGTCGTCGTGGGTGTGCTCGAACAGGTCACAGATCAGGCTGCCATCCTCGGGGTCAAAGCAGTCGTCGGTGTGCACATGCTCTTCCTCATAGCAGGTCAGCGTTTTCACTTCCTGATAGCAGTCGTCCGTGTGCTGGTGGGGCACAAAAATGTACTCCGGCTCCGGCTCTGCCGAATAGGCGGCAATGTCGGCCTCGCTCTGCTCCACACCATAATCCGCATCAGGGAATGCGCTGTCGTCCGGCTTTGTGGCGTTCCAGTCCTCCGGTTCGCCCTCCTCATAGCCGCACACCAGCACCTTCTCATAGCACTCGGCGGTGTGCTGGTGCTCGATCTCGCCGCACTGGTAGTCTGCCGTCTGGGCAATGCCCACGCTGTGCAGCTGCCAGTTAACGAACAGGCTGGTGAGCAGCGCCAATGCCAGCAGCAGTGCCATATACCGCCGCGCCGCCTTGTGTTCCCTGCGGAACTGCTGCATCAGTGCCGTTGTGATATCCTTCATGCTTTTCATCCTCACTATACTAAAAACAGCGTATTTTCGTCGTTTGCAAAACCGCCAAATCCACGCCCTATTTTTATACTCCTATAACCTATCCAGTGTACCACATCCTTGGCTGGAAATCAACTTTAAAATGCTCGTTATTTGGCTTGAGCGCTGGATTTTTGGCAGGTTTGTCACGCCAGACCCCGCAGGCGGGATGTGCCGGATTTCTCAGCTATTCCGGGCTTTGGGTGGGCGATCCGGCACAAGGCGGCAGACCAGACGCACCATCAGCGGGGTCAGCGGCAGCCACACCGCAGTGCAGATGAGGTTGAACAGCGTATGCGCGTTGGCGAGCTGCCGGGCAATGACTTCCAGCTCCGGCCCTTTGGGCGAGATCATTGCCACCAGACCCGCATACCACGGCAGCAGAGCGCAGAACGCCGCCGCACCGGTCAGGTTGAACAGAGCGTGGGCCGCCGCCGCCCGTTTTGTGTCCCGGCTCTGCCCGATGGATGCCAGCAGCGCCGTGACCGTGGTGCCGATGTTATCCCCCAGCAGCACCGGCAGTGCCCCTGCAAGGCCCAGCAGACTGCCGCCCTGCGGCCCGGGCCGGGCCGCAACGCTCTGAAGCACCGCAATGGTGGCAGAGCTGCTCTGCACCGTCAGGGTCATGCAGAGGCCTGCCAGCAGGCCCAGCCACGGACGATGCCGCACTCGTGCCAGCCAGAGCGCAAACACCGGGCTTTGTGCCAGCGGGGCCAGCGCCGTACTCATACCGGCAATGCCCTCGAACAACAGGCCAAAGGCGAACACCGCCCGGCCAACGGCCCGGGCCTTCTGCCCTGCACAGGCAAAGCAGAGCAGCAGCCCGGCCAGCAGCACAAGGCCGCGCACATCTTCCAGCCGGAAGGCCAGCAGCTGTGCGGTAACGGTGGTTCCGATGTTGCAGCCAAAGATCACCGGGACCGCCTGCCGCAGGGTCAGCAGGCCCGCACTTACAAAGCCCAGCACCATCACCGTGACTGCCGAGCTGCTTTGCAGCACCGCCGTGACCGCTGCCCCCGCCAGCACGCCCCGCACCGGGCTGCCGGCCAACACCATCAACAGCCGCTTCATCCGCTGCCCTGCCGCTGTTTCCAGACTGCGGCTGAGCGCATCCATTCCATACAAAAACAATGCCAGACCGCCAAAAAGCGCAAAGATTCCTTTCAGCCCCTGTTCCAATGCCGCCGTCCCTCCCGCAGAAACGTTTCTTATTCTATTTATGCAGCTGCCGGGCGGTTCAGGCTTTCTGCCTCCCTTCCCTTTTTGTGAACTTTTTTAAAATTATCCCAAACCGCCCTTGCATTCTGGGTGCCGGAGGAATATTATTGTCAGGCGTTAATAGTTAACATCTGTTAAGTATTTTTGCAATGAGGAGGGATAGAATGTTGAACGAGACCGAAGCCGCCGCGAGCTTTCACGGCCTGTGCCACTTTTTCGGACGGCTGAGCAAGGCGTCCCGGGCCGGCATGAAGGCGGCTCTGCAGGGCTGTCCCAAGTGCCACTTTCCCATGCTGGAGGGTCTGGCTCACACGATCAGCACCCGCGGGCAGGACGGAGCGGTGTATGTTTCCGATTTTGCCCGGGAGGCACACCAGCCGCTGCCGGCCATCAGTCGCAGCCTGCGTCAGCTGGAACAGGACGGCCTTGTTCTGCGCGAAGCGGACCCGGCTGACCGGCGCAAAACGCTGGTGCGCATCACGCCGGAGGGCTATGCCGCCTGCACCCGGTGTGAAGATGCCCTCAGCGATTATTTTGCCTGTGTGATGGCCCGGCTGACACCGGAGCAGGTGCAGCAGATGAACGTTTTGCGCGGTGCACTGATGGACGCCATTCTTGCGGAAAACGCTTCCCGTGAAGCAAAAAACAACGAAGGGAGAACCGAACCATGACGAAAATTTTCAAGCAGCTGGCCCGGCACTGGGCCGTCTGTCTTGTGGTGTTCGCGCTGCTGTTCGTGCAGGCGTACTGCGATCTTTCGCTGCCGGACTACACCAGCAGGATCGTGGACACCGGCATCCAGCAGGGCGGCATTGAAAGCCCTCTGCCGGAAACGATACGCCAGAGCACGCTGGACGCCCTCACGCTATTGATGAGCGAAGAGGACGCCGATGCGCTCCAGAACGCCTACGGGTATTATCTTCAGGACGACGGTGTGCTGAAGCTGCGCACCGACCTGACCGATGACGAGCGCGCCGCGCTGGAGGATGCCGTCACCACGCCGGACATCGTGCTGTATATGGCGGCTGCGCAGGCAGCGAACACCCCCGCCGGGCAGGACACACTGGGCATGACCGGCCTTGCCGACATGCAGGCGGCCCGCACAGAGGCTGCCGGCACTGACACCGAGACTGTCACCCCCACTGCCGAGGATCTGGACACCGTGTGTGCCCAGTTTGCCGCCATGAGCCAGATGCCCGGTTTCACCCGCGAAGCCGTCCAGCAGCAGCTGGCCGGTGCTTTTGCCAGCTTGGATGATACCCTGATGGAGAACCTCAAAAGTCAGTCCATGCTGCTGGTGCAGCTGGAATACGAGGCACAGGGCGTTGCCCACGATGTGCAGATGCGCTACCTTTACCGCGTAGGCGGCCAGATGCTGGGTCTCACCCTGCTGATGGCGGCCGTGTCCATTGCTGTGGGCTTCCTCGCCTCCCGCGTGTCCGCCGCCATTGGCCGCGACCTGCGCCGGGAGACCTTTGCCAGCGTCATCGGATTCTCCAATGCGGAGATCGAGAATTTTTCCACCGCATCCCTCATCACCCGCACCACCAACGACATCCAGCAGGTGCAGTTCGTCTGCGTCATGCTGCTGCGCATGGTGGCCTATGCGCCCATTCTGGGCATTGGCGGCGTGCTGCATGTGCTGAACAGCAGCACCGGCCTTTCCTGGATCATTGTGCTGGACGTGGCCGTTCTGCTGCTGCTCATCCTCTTCCTGATGAACATTGCCATGCCGAAATTCAAGATCATGCAGAAGCTGGTGGACCGGCTGAACCTTGTCAGCCGCGAGATCTTGACCGGCATCATGCCGGTGCGCGCGTTCAGCCGCGAACGGTTTGAGGAGGAGCGCTTCGACAAGGCCAACAAAGACCTGATGAGCACCCAGCTGTTCACCAACCGTGCCATGGTGGCCATGATGCCCTTTATGACCCTCATTATGAACGGCACCAGCCTGCTCATCGTCTGGTTCGGCGGCAAGGCCATGGACACCGGCACCATGCAGGTGGGCGAGATGATCGCGTTCATCACCTACACCATGCAGATCGTCATGTCCTTCCTGATGCTGGCCATGGTGGCCGTCATGCTGCCCCGCGCCGGTGTGGCTGCGGAGCGTATCGATGAGGTGATCCGCACCAAAGCCACCATCAACGACCCGGACAAAGCTGCTGCAGAGCCCGCGCAGGAGCACAAAAACTGGCAGGGTGAGGTGGCGTTCCACGATGTGAGCTTCCGCTTCCCGGGTGCGGACAGCGATGCGCTGGAGCACATCAGCTTTACTGCAAAGCCCGGCGAGACCACCGCCATCATCGGCTCCACCGGCTGCGGCAAATCCACCCTGCTCAACCTCATCCCCCGCTTCTATGATGTGACAGGCGGCAGTGTGACCGTGGATGGCATCGATGTGCGCAATATGCCGCAGGCACAGCTGCACGACCTGCTGGGCTATGTGCCCCAGAAAGGTGTGCTGTTCAGCGGCACCATCGCCTCGAACCTGAAGTTCGGCGGGGAGCACATCACCGATGCCGATGTGAAAAAGGCCGCTGCCATTGCGCAGGCTACCGAGTTCATCGATGCAAAACCGCAGGGCTACGAAAGCCCTATCGCACAGGGCGGCTCCAATGTGTCCGGCGGCCAGAAGCAGCGCCTTTCCATCGCACGTGCCATTGCGAAAAAGCCAAAGATCTACCTGTTCGACGACAGTTTCTCTGCCCTCGACTTCAAGACCGATGTAGCCCTGCGCCGTGCGCTGAAAGCTGAGACCGGCGACTCCACTGTGATCATCGTAGCACAGCGCATTTCCACCGTACTGCATGCGAACCAGATCCTGGTTCTGGACGAGGGCCGTCTGGTGGGCAAGGGCACCCATGCCCAGCTGATGGTCACCTGCCCGGAGTACCAGGAGATCGCACGCAGCCAGCTGAGCCAGAAGGAGCTGGCTCTGGATACTTTGAATACGGAAAAGGAGGGTGAGTGATATGCCAAGACCCGGACGCATGACGACCGAACGCGCCAAGGACTTCAAGGGAACCCTGCTGCAGCTTGTGCGTACCCTTGGCCGCTACCGCCTTTCGCTCGTTACCGCCATTGTATTTGCCATTCTTTCTACCATCTTCAACATTGCAGGCCCCAAGGTGCTGGCAAAAGCCACCACGGCCCTTGCTACCGGCTGGATTGCCAAGCTGCGCGGCACCGGCAGCATCGACTTTGTGTATATCGGCCGCATCCTGCTGTTTTTGCTGGGCATGTACCTGCTGAGCAGCGCATTCAGCTTTATTCAGGGCTGGCTGATGACCGGTCTTTCGCAGAAGGTGTGCTACGACTTCCGCCGTCAGATCAGCGAAAAGATCAACCGCCTGCCCCTTGCCTATTTTGAAAAGCGCACCGTGGGCGAGGTGCTGTCCCGCATCACCAACGATGTGGACACGCTGGGCCAGAGCCTGAACCAGAGCATCACCCAGCTCATCACCAGTGTGACCACCATGATCGGCGTGCTGGTCATGATGCTGTCCATCAGCCCGAAGATGACCCTGATCGCCCTGCTGATCCTGCCCGTCTCGCTGGTGCTTGTGCTCATCGTAGTTCGGTTCAGCCAGAAATACTTCAAGTCCCAGCAGGCCATTCTGGGCGTCGTGAACGGTCAGGTGGAAGAAGTCTACTCCGGCCACAACGTGGTCAAAGCCTTCAACCGTGAGGCCGTGGTGCTGAACGACTTCAACGCCGCCAACGACAAGCTGTATGAATCTGCGTGGAAAAGCCAGTTCCTCTCCGGCCTGATGATGCCCATTATGAACTTTGTGGGCAATCTGGGCTACGTGGCGGTGGCCATCGTGGGCAGCATTTTTGCGGCAAACGGCATCATTACCATCGGCGACATTCAGGCCTTCATCCAGTACGTCAAGAACTTCACCCAGCCCATCCAGCAGCTTTCTCAGGTGTCCAACATGCTGCAGAGCATGGCTGCAGCTGCTGAGCGGGTGTTCGAGTTTTTGAACGAGCCGGAAGAGGACCAGCAGGCAGACCCGGCCCGCCGCGCGGACCCTGCCTGCATCGACGGTCAGGTGACATTCAGCCATGTCCGCTTCGGCTACACCCCGGACAAGACCGTCATCCACGATTTCAGCTGTGAGGTCAAGCCCGGCCAGAAGGTGGCCATCGTCGGCCCCACCGGCGCAGGCAAGACCACCATGGTCAAGCTGCTCATGCGCTTCTATGATGTAGATTCCGGTTCCATCACCCTGAATGGCCACGATGTGCGGGACTTTGACCGCAGCGCCCTGCGTGAGGGCTTCGGCATGGTGCTGCAGGACACATGGCTGTTCAAGGGCACCATCATGGAGAACATCCGCTATGGCCGACTGGATGCCACCGATGAAGAAGTGATCGCCGCCGCCAAGGCTGCCAACGCCGACCATTTTATCCGCACCCTGCCCGGCGGCTACCAGATGGAGCTGAACGAGGACGCTTCCAACGTGAGTCAGGGCCAGAAGCAGCTGCTCACCATCGCCCGCACCATTCTGGCCGACAACCGCATCCTGATTTTGGACGAGGCCACCAGCAGTGTGGATACCCGCACCGAGCAGCGCATCCAGACCGCCATGGACCGCCTGATGGAGGGCCGCACCAGCTTTGTGATCGCCCACCGTCTTTCCACCATCCGGGACGCCGACCTCATCCTTGTGATGCGAGATGGCGACATTGTGGAGCAGGGCACCCACGACCAGCTGATCGAAGCTGGCGGCTTCTACGCCGATCTGTACAACAGCCAGTTCGAGGACGTGGTGGAGTAAGCTGCCCGTCATCGCAGTATAAGCACAAAAAGAGCACCTGTTACCCTTCCTTTCGAGGGCAGCAGATGCTCTTACTTTTTTGTTTGCCGAACCCTCTCCGTCATCGCTGCGCGATGCCAGCTCCCCCGAGAGAGGGAGCTTTTCTACATCTGTCGGTGCCCGAGAGGGTTTTCGTCTTTTCTTTATGATTCCTCCACCGGTTCCAGCTTCAGGCCGAACAGCTTTTCCGAGAGGGACGGCAGCTGTTGCTGCAAGGCGCGGACATAGGCCATTACGACCGGATCCTCGCGCTTTTGCCCCAGCACGATGCCAAACCGGTGTCCCCTGCCCCAGTCCAGTACCCGCACAAAACTGAGGTCCGGCCTGCGGTAGTAGAAAGGCGGGATCATCTTGAGTGCCGGGTCGCCGTAGGCTGCACTGCGGATACCGCCCACCGGCGTAAACTCCACCCCTCGGTCCATTCCCTCCTGCAACAGTCTTGTTTCGTAGACAGTCTGGTACATCTCCTTGATGGGCAGCCAGCGGTATTGCAATGCCTGTTCCAAGGTCAGTCTGCCCACCGGCATATCAGCGGGTGGGTGGATGGGGATGCAAAATTCCGGCATATAGAACAGCGGCACAAAGGTAAGCCCCTGCGCGTAGAACTCTGCACTTTCCAGCTGGAAGGAAAGATCCATCTCCCCTTTTTTCAGGCTGCGCCAGACCTCGCTGCGGTTGGCACACCACCCCAGAATGGGGGTATACTGCAGGCACAGGTCACTTGTCAGGGAAAACAGGTCGTACACGAACATCCGCATCGCCTCATGATATCCTGCGATGAGCAGATGCCTTTCCGGCGGATTTTCCTGCTGCTGTACCGCACGGGCATGGCGCACCGCCTCCTGATACAGAGCTGTCAGCTGCTTTGCCTTGGGGTAAAAGTCCCGGCCTGCCGGAGTCAGGATCACCCGGCGCGGCACATGCTGAAACAGTTCAAACTGCAGCTGCCCCTCCAGCGTGCGGATCTGCTGCGAAAGCGCTGACTGCGAAAGATACAGTGCCTCTGCTGCTGCCGAAAAGCTGTCCATCTCTACGATCTTCACAAATCCATCCAGTGCACTCTGGTTCATCTGCGCATCCTCGCTTTCTTACATTAGGATTTCCTAAATTATAATATAACATAATTGAATTGTAAAGTGCGTCACTCTACGCTACAATTGTTAAAGATTCAGCAAAGTGGTTTTTACCTTGCTGCGCGATGAGAAGAAAAGCAAGAAGAGAAAAGAGAAAGAGAGCGTACCTATGAACAAGATCTCCCGCAAGGGCTTTATCAAGATCGCCGCTGCCGCCACCATGAGCGGTGTCACTGCCGGCGCACTGGCTGCCTGCAATTCCGCCTCCAGCTCCACTGCCTCCGGTGCTGCCGGTCAGTACATCCCCGGCACCTACGAGGGCACCGCCGAGGGCATCTCCTCCACCGTCAAGGTCACCATGACCTTCTCTGACAGCGCTGTCACCGACGTGGTGGTGGACACCTCCGGCGAGACCGCCTCTTTCGGCGCTGCCGCTGCCGATGAGCTGCGTGAGCAGCTGATGGCTGCCGGTTCTGCCGAGATCGACGGCGTTTCCGGCTCTACCATCACCTCCGATGCCGTGATGAAGGCTGCCAAGAGCTGCTACGCACAGGCAAAGGGTGAGGCTGTGGTGTCCAGCGTGCAGCTGCCCACAGGCGACGCAAACGACTGGCTGGGCAAAGAACCCGATATCGACGAGGCTGCCATCACCGAGACCGTGGACACCGACATTCTCATTGTGGGTGCAGGCAACGGCGGTATGTTCGCTGCCGCCTATGCTGCTGCCAACGGCCTGAACTTCCGCATTATTGAGCAGAATGCCAACGTACAGGACACCCGCCACTGGTACGGTGCTGTTGATTCTGCCGCCGCTAAGGAGGCTGGCGAACCCGCCACCGATAAGGCAAAGCTGCTGAGCGAGATCTCCCGCTACGCCTCCGGCAAGTGTGACCAGCGCGTCGTCAAGACCTGGATCAACGAATCGGCCGCTATGCACGACTTCATGCGCAGCATTCTGGAAGATAAGTACGGCTGGGTGTGCGATTTCACCTCCGGCAGCGAGGCTGCATGGCCCACAGAGAATGCTGAGCACAATACCGACTACCTCTTCCCTGTGCAGGAGCATAACTACATGGCCAGCGAGCGCGAGTCCGGTCTGGCACGCAACGAGCTGCTGCTGCAGTACATTCAGGAGCTGGGATACGATGTGGACTTCAAGACCAGTCTGGCCAAGCTGGAAAAGAACAGCGAGGGCCGCATTACCGGCATCATCGCCCAGAGCACCGAGGATGACCACTTTATCCGCTACAACGCCAACAAGGGCGTGCTGCTGGCCTGCGGCGGTTTCCCCGGCAACCCCTACATGATGGAGCAGCTGGACCCGCTGGGCACCAGCGTGACCACCGCCTGCTCCTACTCCCCCGCCGACAAGGGCTACGGCATCCGCGCTGCTGTGTGGGCCGGTGCCAATCTGGACAAGGAAGCCGCTCCCATGCTGTTTGACCGCGGCGTTGTTGCCCCCGGCGTGGATGGCGGCTATGTAGATAGCGACTCCGCCTTTGGCGGCAAGGCCTTCCCCGGCAAGATCCGCCAGTACAACCCCGGTACCCAGCCCTTCCTGAAGGTGAACCGCAACGGCGAGCGCTTTGCCAACGAGAGCTGCCCCTACAACGATATCGTCTACGCTGCTGCCCACCAGCCGGGCCGCGTCTACGCACAGATCTGCGATGCCAACATTCTGGAGGACGCAAAGCGTTTCCACACCATCGGCTGCTCTGCCCAGACCCGCAACGGCGGCGAGAAGTACATTCAGGGTAAGATGGACGAGGCTATTGAGGCCGGGGCATTGTTCAAGTGCGATACGCTGGACGAGCTGGCCGACAAGATGGGCTTTACCGGCGCTGCCAAGGACACCTTCCTTGCTACCGTGGAGCGTTACAATGAGCTGTACGACAAGCAGAACGACGAGGATTTCGGCAAGCCCGCTTACCGCCTGAGTGCCATCCGCACTGCGCCCTTCTATGGTTGCTGGCTGGGTGCCTCTCTGCTGACCACCGAGCAGGGCATTGCCATCAACGAAAAGGGTCAGGCGCTGGACAACAACAACCAGCCCATGGAGGGCCTGTATATCACCGGTGATATGTCCGGCAGCTTTTTTGCCAACAACTATCCCTGCCTGATGGCCGGTGTAGCCATGGGCCGCACCCTGACCTTCGCCATGAAGGCTATCAAGCAGATGGCAGGTCTGGATAACACCTGATCCAGCGCGGTTTTCCGGCACAACTTAAGCGTTTTTCCATTTCTTCTTTCTTCATGAAGAGAGGCGGTCCCTGTTTGGGGGCCGCCTCTCTTTGCCATTTTTTCGCCACATGCCCCCTACACAAATCCCCACGATTGTGCTATGATAAGGCTGAACAGCCGGTTTGTGCCAGACAACCGGCAAAATCGAGGTGTTTGTACAAATGTCTGATCTCCTTGAAACTCTGCGGCAGGAAGGGGTAGACCCCGCCCTGCTGGAAGCAGTCCAACAGTACCGCGCTGCCCACGCCCTGCCGGACGCACTGCGCCCGCGCATCCCCTCCCCTGCCTTTACCTACTACGGCAAACAGGTGTGGGAGCAGGCGCTGGCGGCGCTGCTCTGCGGCGAAAACCTGCTGCTGGCAGGCGGAAAAGCCACCGGCAAAAACGTGCTGGCGGAAAACCTTGCCGCCGCCTTTGGCCGTCCTGCGTGGGACATCTCCTTCCATGTGAACATGGATGCGGCGTCCCTCATCGGCATGGACACTTTTGCGGACGGTCAGGTGGTGTTCCGGCCCGGCCCGGTATACCGCTGCGCCCAGTGCGGCGGCTTTGGTGTGCTGGACGAGATCAACATGGCCAAAAACGAAGCGCTGGCCGTGCTGCACGCGGTGCTGGACTTCCGCCGCGCCATCGATGTGCCCGGCTACGACCGCATCCCGCTGGCGGAGGAGACCCGCTTTATTGCCACCATGAACTACGGTTATGCCGGCACCCGTGAGCTGAACGAGGCCCTCACCTCCCGTTTCGTGGTCATCCAGATGCCCACCATTACGCAGGACGATCTGGAAAAGCTGCTGCGGACGCAGTTCCCCGATCTTGCTTCCAAGTATGTGCGCCAGTTTGCACTGCTGTTCCTTGACCTGCAGAAAAAGTGCGACAGTGCGGAAATTTCCACCAAGGCGCTGGACCTGCGCGGCATGCTGGATGCCCTGCGGCTGATCCGGCGCGGCATCCCGGCAGGTGCGGCACTGGATATGGGCATTACCAACAAAGCCTTTGACTCCTACGAGCAGAGCCTGATCCGTGATGTGATCGCGGCGCGCATTCCGGCCAAGCTGGATGCCGCCAAGCTCTTTGGCTGATGGACGCCCAGAGCTACACCGCTCAGGAGCGGCGTGCGGCCAATCAGGTCTGGGCTGCTGCAGGAGCCTATGGCTTTGAGCCGTTGTTTCTGGCCCGCTATACCGACGGCACCACCGATTTTTACATGAACACGGTCGTGGGCCTCATCCACAAATATTACGGTGACGCGCTGATCCGCAGCATCTTTGATGCATGGGACGGTGACTTGCGGCAGACAATGCTGGACGACATGACATGGCTGTATCTGGAAAATGCAGCCTATTGGCTGGAGCTGCCCCGCCGCCCGGTGCTGGAAGCACTGCGCCATGCCCATGCAGATTATTTCTTTGCCATCCAGTACAAGCTTTCGCGGCAGGAGTGGATGGCAAAAAATCAGCTGGTCTACACCATGCAGGCCGCACGCTGGCGGCGTGTACTGGGCCGCACCGACCCGGTGATGACCCCTTACGAGTCCGGCCTTGCCGCCGCGCTGGCCCCGGAGCATGTGCCGGAGCCGGAACAGCTGAAAGCCGAAATTTTATCGATCTACGCAAAATTCAACCTGTTCGACGGTACTGTGCACCAGAAAGCAGCTTTGCATCTGCATCTGGACGGCCTGCTGGCAAAACTTGCCACCAAAGCCATGCCCACCCAGATGATCAAAACGGACCGCGTGACCGTGGAGCACTCAAACTCCGTGGATGCTGTGGGCGGTGGACTGGCGGTGGACAAGCGCAGGGCCCACATCACCCTGAAGCAGGATGCCGCGCAGGACAGAGCCTACATCGAAAGCTGCTTCGGCCGCTCCCTCTACCCGCCGGAACGGCTGCGCAAGGCTGAGCAGGAGCTTTGCGTGGGCGACCACCTGGGATGCCATTTGTGGTTCAGCGCCGGTGTGCCAAGCCCGGAGCAGGCCCCCACCCCGGAGGCAAAACATCTGGCTGAGCAGGCCGAACTTCAGGCTGACCGCAATCGCGCCTACTACGCTAAGAACCGGGAACTGCACCGCAGCGTGGTGCTACGACTCACCGAACAGATCCGCAACTGTATTCTGGTGCATCAGCAGCCCAACGCCCGTGTGGCCCGCAGCGGAAACCTGAATGCCGGACGCATCTGGCGGGCACCACTTTTGAACGATGACCGGGTATTTTTATGCGCCGAGGAGGAAAACCAGCCTTCCTTCACAGTGGATCTTCTGCTGGATGCATCTGCGTCCCGCCTGCACTGTCAGGAGGTCATTGCGGCGCAGGGCTCCATTCTGGCCCAGAGCCTTGCAGCCTGCGGGATCCCGGTGCGGGTGTCCAGCTTCAGCAGCCTGCGGGGCTACACTGTGCTGCGTGTGCTCAAGGGCTTTGCGGACAAAAACCTGCAGAACATCAACCGTTATTTCGCTTCCGGCTGGAACCGTGACGGCCTTGCCCTGCGGGCCGCAGGCGACCTTTTGCAGTATGCGCCCGGCCCTGCGCCGCGGCATCTGCTCATCGTACTGACGGATGCTTCGCCCAACGACAGCCGCCGCATCCCGCCCAGCCCGGAAAAACCGCTGGGCTGCGGTTACGAGGACGCCGCCGGTGTGGCCGACACTGCCGCGCAGGTGCGTGCGCTGCAGCGCATGGGCATCCGGGTGTCTGCCGTGTTCATGGGCGAGGATAGCTCTGCCGGTGCCGCTGCACAGATCTACGGCAAAAATATGGCACGCATCCGCGGCATGGACCAGCTGGCCCGCGCGGCCGGGCGGCTGATCCAGAACGAGATCCGGGAACTGGGCGACTGAAATAAGAGTTTTATAAGAGCAACGGCCTGCAGACGAGAGAGTTTTCTCCGTCTGCAGGCCGTTTTATACAACCGCATCACAACCGTGTTTCGTCCGGGTTTTGCTTACCCTGCCGCATCCTGCAAATTCTTTCAATTTTTGATAAACTTATAGTTGTTTTTCGTTGTGAGATATGCTATACTAGGTTCACAAGATAAAACAATCCTGCGTAAGCCGCCCCGTGCACAGGGCTGTCTGCTGCAGAACCCGCCTGTTATACAACGAACCGCTGTATCAGCCTTTCAGGGAGGAACTCACGATGGACGCCAGCCGTTATTTTACCGCAATGCACAACGCCATGTCTGCCCAGCACCCCCGTGCGCAGCTTCTTTTAACGGTAAAGCTGCAGGATACCTGCGGCAACGATGCCTGTCTGGAGCTCAAGCAGCTGCCCGGTGAGAGCACCTCCATCCTGTGCTACTCCACCATGGGGCGCCGCTGCCTGAACTTCCAGCTGTTCCGCAAGGGCTGGCAGCTGTGCCACAATGCTGATGGGCAGCTGGTGGGCCGCTTCCCTTCCAGCGCCGACGGCCTGATCGACGAGACCGATTTCCGTGCCTACTGCCGGGAAGACCGGCTGGATCTGGCGCGCACCCAGCGCATCCTGTCTGAGCTGCGCGCCCTTGCAGGAGCCGATCATCAGGGCAGCATCCCCCAGAACGCCCGCACCGGTGCCGTTATTACCGTGGAGAGCTTTGTAGGGGCCGGTGCCCACTGGACCTACTGGAGTCAAGGCCCTGCACCCAGTCAGCCGCTGAGCGCCATCCTCTACTGGCTGGCAGATTTTCTGGCCGGAAGTGAGCGCCGCGCCTTGCAGGCAGACCCGCAGGCCGCGCACCTTGCGGCCCAGTGGCTGGCCAGCGATACCGCCGTATTCTTCCATCCGTCTGTGCCGCTGACTGCCATGGGCCCTGCCGCTTCCGGCGCAACTGCAGCAGTCAGCCGCAGCCGTTCGGCTCACACTTCCCCCGCCCGGAGCAAAAGCTGGCAGAGCATTCTGGCTGTGATGGCAAGCATGTGAATCTTCCGCTGCAAAGCAAGGGGCTGCTGCACGTCATCTGGTGCAGCAGCCCCTTGCTTTTCTTTTGATCGCTTTCCGCAGTTTTATGCCAGATACGGGTCCAGCAGGGCATCGACCGTTTTATTGCGCTTGGGATTCGGCTTTTTGACCACATGGCCCCGGCACACTACCAGTTCCAGATGCTGCAGCGCACGCAGGTCTTTCAGCGGATCGTGTTTCGTCACAATAAAGTCTGCGCTCTTGCCCGGCTCAATGGAACCGGTCACATCTCCTATTCCGGCCAGCTGAGCATTGCGCAGGGTCGCCGTGTAGAGGGCAAACCGATTGCTCACACCGCAATACTTATGGAAATAGCACAGTTCCCGCCAGAAATCATACTGGGTGATGTAGGGGCAGCCCACGTCATTGCCCAAGCCCACCGGGATGTCGTTGGCAAGCGCGGTCTTTGCGCTTTCCACCACGCCGTCAAACACGATCTTGCCGTTGTACTGATCCTTTTCCGAGGCACCGGAAACCGCTGTATCGAACAGCGCATAGGGCAGCGCCGGGGAGATGGTCGTGCACAGGAAGGCTCCCCGCTCCTTATACAGGCGGACCGTCTCATCGTCCATCTTTGCACCGTGCTCGATGGAATCCACCCCATTTTCCAGCGCCACCTTTACGCCCTCCGGCGATTCGGTGTGTGCTGCTACGGTGTAGCCCAGCCTGTGGGCTTCGTCGCAAACGGCTTTGACCATCTCCGGCTTCATTTTCAGCTCTCCGGGCGTTCCCTTTTCCGTGGCATCCAGCACACCGCCGGTGATCATCAGCTTGACAAGATCCACCTTCTGGCCGCTGGCCTTTCTGAGCTGAGCCAGCGCTTCGGCATTGTTATGGGCCGCAACTGCCACCGAGCCCGCCATGTGTCCCCCGGGCACCGAAATGCCCTCGTTGGCGGCAAGAATGCGCGGTGCCAGCAGTCTGCCTGCAGCGGCATCATCCCGGCAGCGAGTGTCAAAATCCGCAATGCAGCCCACGGTACGGATGGTAGTCACGCCACCCAGCAGTTCCAGCTTCGCGTAGCTGCACACCAGCCTGTAGGCCACCGCACGGGTCAGGCCATTGCTCAGAATTTTGCGCACCAGCGCAGCATTGTCCCGCGGCTTTGCGCTGGGCTTGCCGTTGCCCGCCAGATGCACATGCAGATTGACCAGACCCGGCATAATGTAGCAGCCGTGCAGATCGATGACCTCATAGCCATCCAGATCCACGCCCTCATCGGCAATGGCAGTGATCTTATCATCCTCGGTCAGCAGGATTTTGTGCGCTACCGGCTGCATCTGCTCGGTGCCATCCAGCAGGATCCCGTTCGTATAGGCACGTTTCATTGGGAACATCCTCTCTTTTTCAGGTTTTTTCGGACAGGAGTTGTTTTGTTCCAGTATAGCACGTTCCGGCAGATGGCGCAATGCAAAAACGGGCAGGAAAGGTTCAGCCCTCTCCTGCCCGCTCGATGTTATTTCTTTACTGTGCGGCTGCGCTGGAAGCTACTTCGGAAGCAGCAGCCTCAGAAGATGCGGCTTCCGAAGTAGTAGCTTCGCTGGATGCGGCATCTGCGCCGCCGGTCACGCCGCCCTCAACGACCAGCTCATCCTCATAGTCAAGGCCGTAGGTATCCACCAGAGTCTCCTCATAGTCCTTGTGGAAGAAGTTCTCTTCGCCCAGAGCCTTGATCTCCTCGTTCAGCCAATCCAGAACGGTGGTGTTTCCCTGGCTCACAGCGGGAGCAATGGTGTCCTCACTGCCCAGAGAGGGAATGCCGACCGTGTAGCCGGTGTTCTGCTTTGCAAATGCAATGACCTCGGTGTTATCGTTGGCCCATGCCACGCCGTTGCCGTTCTCCAGTGCATTCTTGGCCGTTGCGTAGGAATCGTACTTCTGCAGCGGAATGTCGGGGTACTCCTTGGTCAGGTAGGTCTCGGCAGTGGTGCCGGAAATGACGATCATCTGATCGTCAGCGTTCCAGTTGTCCAGAGTGGTGATAACGTTGCTGTCCGGGGAAATAACGCCCAGTGCAACGTTCATATAAGGCAGAGCGAAGTCCACTTCCTCTGCGCGCTCGGGGGTCACGGTGAAGTTTGCCAGGATCACATCCACCTTGCCGGTCTGCAGATACTCGATGCGGTTGGCAGCCTCGGTAGAAACAAAGTTGATCTCTACGCCCAGATCCTCGCCCAGACGGCGGGCAAAGTAGACATCATAGCCCTGATACTCGCCGTTCTCATCCACGTAGCCGAACGGGTTCTTGTCGGAGAAAACACCGATATTGATGGTGCCGGACTCCTTGATCTGATCCAGCGTGCGGTAGACCACGCTGCTGCCGGATGCTGCGCTGCCAGATGCTGCAGTTGCGGTGGAAGCAGAAGAAGAGCCGCCGCATGCGGTCAGAACGGCAGCAGCGGACGCTGCGCCCAGACCCAGCAGGAAGGAACGACGAGAAATTTTAGACTGTTTCATAGTGGATTCTCCTTTACAAAATCTTTCCCATTGGCTGCGAAACACCCGCAGTCTTTATCTTGATCTGTGACTCATTTCACAGCATCAAACGTGAATGTGCGCAGGAAGCGCTGCGCGCGCTCGGTCTTGGGCCGGTCAAAGAACTCGGCCGGTGCAGCCTCTTCCACGATCTTGCCGCCATCCAGGAAGATAACACGGTTGGCAATGGCGCGGGCAAACTGCATTTCGTGGGTGACGATGATCATGGTCTTGCCCTGCTTGGCAAGGTCCAGCATAACGTCCAGCACCTCGCGCACCATTTCCGGGTCAAGGGCAGCGGTTACTTCATCAAACAGAAGGATCTCCGGGTGCATACACAGCGCACGCACGATGGCAACACGCTGCTTCTGTCCGCCGGAAAGCTCACGCGGGTAGCTGTTTTTCTTGGCAAGCAGGCCCACACGGTCCAGCAGGGCCTCGGCCTCCTGCTGCACCTCTGCTTTGGGGCGCTTCTGCACCTTGGTGGGAGCCAGCAGGACATTGTCCAGCACCGTCATGTGCGGGAACAGCTCGTAGCTCTGGAACACCATGCCGATCCGCTGGCGCAGCTGGGTGAGGTTTTTGCCGCCGTAGGCAACGGTCTCACTGCCCAGACGCACACGGCCGCTCTGGGTGGGCTCCAGACCGTTCAGGCAGCGCAGCAGCGTGCTTTTGCCGCAGCCCGAGGGGCCGACCACCACGATGACCTCGCCGGGCTTGACAGCAAAGCTGATATCGTCCAGCACCGGGGTCTCGCCGTAGGCTTTGATCAGATGTTCAACGGTCAAAATAGGTTCTGCCATACACGGTCACTTCCATTTCTTTTCCAGATAGCTTGCCAGCAGGCTGATGGGCCAGCATGCAAGGAAATATAGCACAAAAACTGTGAGATAGATGCCGAAGGCTGCATTGGGGCTGGCGGTGCGGTTGGCCTCAATGATCTGCTGGGCCACCTTGATCACCTCAACCACACCGATCATCAGCACCAGACTGGTGGTTTTGATCATACGGGTAATCAGGTTGATGGACAGCGGGATCAAGCGGCGCACCGTCTGCGGGATGACGATGTACCAGTAGGTCTGGATGCGGCTCATACCCAGCGCTTCAGCGCTCTCGTACTGGTGCTTCGGAATGGCGATCAGTGCGCCACGCACAAGGTCGCTCATTTCGGCAGTGCCCCACAGCACGAACACGATGATCGATGCCGTCTCGCCGGAAAGGTTCCACCCGAACGCGCGGGTTGTGCCAAAGTAGACGAGGAACAGCAGCACCATCTGCGGCATGATACGGATAAATTCCAGATACAGCCGCAGGATCGCCTTGATGATGGGATTGCGGAAGGTCATCAGCACACCCAGCAGAATGCCGAGCGGCAGGCTGATCAGCACGGATGCCGCGCTGATCTTGAGAGCTACGCCGAGGCCCCCCATCAGGCGGGCCATATTTTTGCCCTTGAACAGGACGTCAAGACCCAAATCCAGCATAGCGCAGCCTCCTTTCGATCAGGCTGCCCACGATGGACACCGGCAGCAGGATGATGAGGTAGAACGCCACCAGCAGGAACAGGCATTCGATGGTCTTGGAATACATGCCGATGAGATCCTTGGCCGTGAACATCAGGTCCATCAGGCTGATGGCGCTGAACACGCTGGTCTCCTTGAGCAGGAAGATTACGTTTGCCATGAAGGCCGGCATACTGGTGGACATTGCCTGCGGCAGGATCACATACCGCATGGTCTGCAGACGATCCATGCCCAGACTGTAGGCGCTCTCGGTCTGGATGGGCTCGATGGCTTCCAGACCGCTGCGGAATGCTTCGGCCATATAGCTGCCGCCCAGAAACGCCAGACCTGCGATGCCGCAGATCTCGGCATTGGTCCGGATGCCCACCTTGGGCAGGCCATAGTAGATAAAGAACAGCTGCACCAGCAGCGGCGTGTTGCGGGACAACTGGATGTAAACACCCACGATCTGCCGCAGCACCGGCACCTTGTCGTATTGGATCACCGCACACGCAAGCCCGATGATGATGGCAAAAATGATGCCTGCAACGCCCAGCCGTACCGTCAGCACGGCTGCTTTCTGGTAGAGCGGCAAATATTGCTGGATCGCATTCCAGTCCATTGCCGGATTCCTCCCTTGTATCCTGATTTGCGGGTCAAAACAAAACGCCCGGAAGCTCCCTCTTCGAGTAAGCTCCCAGGCGGTCAGCGTCAGATCTCTCTGCGTGTTCCCACACAGAATTTGCAGATATGCTCACACGGCATACCATACTGCAGGGCGGCCGGTCCGGGAAGCGTTTGTGGTACAACAACACATTGCGCAACAACACATCATAGCCGTTTCCTCCCTGAATGATCTCAATTTTCGGATTTGCTCGACCCGATGCATGTAGTTTACACCCCATTACCCATTATGTCAATATGATTATGGGGCTTCTTTCGATTCTTTGCTCAATCACCCTAAAATGATATCATCACGTGCGTAAATTTTATTCATTTTTCAGCTTGACCGTATGCGCTGTGCGGACAGCAAAAGCCCTCCCATCGGGGAGGGCCGGTCCGGATTCAGTTTTTCCTGACCGCGATCAGCACGCGGATCTTGCCGCCTGCCGCGCGCAGGCCGCCATCGTACCAGCCGATGAGGGTGTACTCCTCACCGTTCACCTGAGAAAGAGTGGTGGGATAGTAGGTGCCTTTATACCACAGATACACCTGCATCTCATCGGCAGTTTCGTACTTTTTGTTTTCGCTCATGACCGAGGCCGCGCCCACCTTGTCAATGACTACGGGCAGCAGCTGCGTCATGGACTTGACCGTACCGGAGGTGCTGGTGCCAATGGCGATGCCGCCTGCCAGCACCGGATATTTGGTACTGGTCTTGTAGGTCGTCTGTTTGCCGTTCACGTAGCACACGTAATCTGCACCGCTTCCCAGATAGTTGAGCACGGTGCTCAGGCTGCCGCTGGTATTGTTAGCGCCCAGCTTGAGCAGGTAGCTTGCCAGTTTATCGGTGCTGCCGGTCACGCTTTCCCACAGGCTGCTGCCAATGCTGCCGTCCACAAGGCCCCACAAAAGATTGCCGGTGCTGGGCAGCACGATATCCGCCACATCGCTGATGATCTGGGAATCATCTGTCGTGGTCGTGGTGGTGCTGCTGCCGGTCGTGCCAGTGGTGCTGTCGTTCCCTGTAAGTTTTTTGATCGCCGTGCTGACCGTCATGCCGGAGGAGGTCGTTCCGCTGGTGGTGGTCGTGGTGTTGTTGATGAGGTTCTTCACATCATCCAGCACGCCATAGGTCCACAGATCACCGGTCACATCGTTCAGGATCAGGCGGTCGATCTGGCCGTTTTCGTTGGTGGTGTAGTAGCGCACATCGGCGTCAGAAAGTGTTACCCCCGATAGGCGGCTGGGACTTACCGTCCCAGCCACACCCTCCGATGTCGTATCCAGAATTTCTACGTCGTCTGCAAGGGCAGTGCCGCCCAGAGCAGTGCTGTCTGCATTGATGGTGCCGGAGGTGCTGGTTTTGGTGATGGTCTCCACCTGTTCACCCTCGGCGTTCACCGTGATCTTCACCATCCAGCCTGCCGGGTAATTCAGGCTTTTGTCCACATTCACGGTGCGGGTAACGCCGTCGGTGCACTTGACTGCCACCGCCTGCCGGACGTCCGCACCGTTTTCCTCCACAAGGCTGCGGGCGGCGGTCTGCACCACACCGTAGAATACTTCGTCCGCTTCATCGCCGGTCAGCACCGCAACGGCCTCGTTGTTCATGCCCAGCAGCAGGGTGACCACCTGCCCCACGCCGCCGCCGTTCAGGCTGGACAGCTGTGCCGCCGCCGAGGAGCTTGCAATGGTGTAGCTGGTGCCTGCCACGGTAACAGAGGTGGGTGCGCTGGCGCTGGGCGACACTGCCGTGATGCGGCCTGCTGCCTTGCGGGTGTAGATCCACACCGTCTTTGCGCTGGCATTGTAATAGTATACGTCATAGGCGGAAAGCTGTGCCGAGGTGCTCACACTGCCATTGCGGTAGATGGCCTCCGGCACAAAGGGCAGGCTCTCACCCTCGGATGCCACAAAGGGGCCCTCCAGACTGCTGAGCAGGATGGAGGAAACATCCACCTGACCGTTCGTCACGGTGTAGCCCAGCGTGGTGCCGTACACACTGCCGTCTGCCGTATTTGCGGTAAGGGCATTGTACAACAGCACTGCGCCCTCTTCCAGAGTCATGGTCTGGCCCTGCGTGCAGCCCAGATTGCTCCGCAGGCCGATGGCATTGGCCTTGTTCAGCTGTGCTGCCGGAAAACCGCCGGTCAGGGTGGTGATATCGTAGCCCAGCAGGGTCAGGGCGGCAGTGCAGGCTTCTTCCAGCGTGACGGTGTTATCCGGGCGGAAGGAACCGTTTGTGTAGCCGCTCATCCAGCCCTGCTGCACTGCAATGCGGATATAGGGCGCATAAGCGCTACTGCCGTTCACATCGGTATACAGGGTGCCGATGCTGCCCTGCGTATTGGCGTTATCGTGGTAGGCAGAAAAGGCCACCAGCAGCTTTGCCAGCTGCCCGCGGGTGAGCGGCGTGCTCAGCCCGGCCGCTTCCTCGGTGGAGAAAGCGCCCAGCGTCACCGCCGTCTGCACCGCCGTGTTGGAGCCCGCTGCCGAAGCCGGCAGCACCAGCACGGACACGCCGATGCACACCGCCAGCAGCAGTGCGAGAAATTGTTTTTTCATAGTTGCCTCCTTAATTTTGGGCTCGCCCTTCGGGAGAGCTCCGGCATTGCGCCGCTGCAAGCGGACCGTGCCGGTGAGAGGGTTATCAGTCATAGCGCAGCGCTTCGATGGGGTTCAGCCGGGCCGCACGCTTTGCGGGCAGGTAGCCGAACAGCACACCGATGCCCACCGAAATGCCAAAGGCCACAGCCACCGAGCCAAGGGACGGCGACACGGTCATTTCCATATCGCTCATGACCAGCGGCAGGATCCTGTTGGCGAGCGCGGAAAGCAGATAGCCGAGACCGATGCCCAGCACGCCGCCGAGGGCGGAAGTGGTGGCAGCTTCGGTGACGAACAGGCCCAGAATGACCCGTTCCTTCGCACCCAGCGCCTTGCGGATGCCGATCTCACGGGTGCGCTCGGTGACGGACACCATCATGATGTTCATGATGCCGATGCCGCCCACCAGCAGCGAGATCGCCGCAATGGCTGTGAGAATGGTGACGACCATGTTCACCATGGAGGTCATCATATCCAGCATTTCGCTCATGCTGGTGACCATGTAGCCCTCATCAGAATTGAGCAGCTCCTGCAGGCCGTTTTCCAGTACGGTCTTTGCTTCGGAAATGTTGTCCTCGCTGGTCACGGTGACAGCGTAGGAGCTGGCGGTGCTGGTCTTTGAAACGCGGAGCGCCGTGGTGTAGGGCAGCAGAACGATATCATCGCTGCTGCCCTCCTGATCCGAGGTGTCTGTCACCTTGGCTTCCAGTACGCCCACAATAGTATATTTCTCCGAGCCGATCTTGATGGTCTGGCCCACGGCATTGCCGCCATAGGCCACACGGCTGATATAGTCGCCCACAACGCAAATCTTCTTATTGTCGGTCAGATCCACATAGTTGATGCCGCGCCCGACGCGGACGGTGTAGCCGCTCATCCCAAGATAGCTCTCGCTCACGCCCTTGACGGAGGTATTGCTGTAGCTGGTGGTACCCACCTTCACGGTGCCGTTGATGCTGGCTGTCGGCGACACCGCCTCGAACAGATCCGGGTGGGCATCCACGAGGCTGTAAACATCCTCCACCTCCACCGAGCGGGAGCCGTAGCCCATGACCTGCACGCTGATGATATTGGTGCCAAGGTCTGCAAAACTGGACGCGATGCTCTGGGTCATGCCGTTGCCCAGACCCACGATGACGATGACCGCCGTCACGCCAATGATAATGCCCAGCATGGTGAGGAAGGTGCGGAACTTGTTGCTCCAGATGTTCTGGACAGCCTCGCGGAAGGTCTCATAGATCATGATGCGCTCCCCTCCTGTTCCGTTCTGATCCCACAGCCGGGCTGCACCACTGCTTCGGGTGCGTGGGCATCGCCGTCGTACACCACACGGCCGTCTTCCAGTCGGATGATGCGCTGGGCCTGCACGGCAATGGAGTTATCGTGGGTGATGAGCACCACGGTATTGCCCTGCCGGTGCAGCTCCTGCAGCATTTTCAGCACCTCACGGCCGGTGTGGCTGTCCAGTGCGCCGGTGGGCTCATCGGCCAGAATGACAGCCGGACGGCCTGCCAGTGCCCGCGCGATGGAAACACGCTGCTGCTGACCGCCGGAAAGCTGGTTGGGCTTGTTCCGGAGCTTATCGCCAAGGCCCACCTGTTCCAGTGCTGCGGCGGCACGGCGGCGGCGCTCCCCGCGCGGCACCCCGGCATACACCAGCGGAACCTCCACGTTTTCCATCAGGCTGAGCTTGGGCAGCAGGTTATACTGCTGAAAAATGAAGCCCAGCAGCTCGTTGCGGATCTCGGCCAGTTCATCGCGGCTCATTCTGCCCACATCCCGGCCATTGAGTTTATAGGTGCCCGCCGTAGGCACATCCAGACAGCCAATGATGTTCATGCAGGTGGATTTGCCGGAGCCCGACTGGCCCACGATGGCCACGAACTCGCCCTTGTTGATCTGCATCGAAATATGATCTGCAGCCTTTACAAGGGTATCGCCCATCTGGTAATACTTGCACACATGATCAAATTCAATGAGGGCACTCATCAGAAGCCACCTCCCGGGCCTCCGCCGCCGGGGCCTCCGTTTCCTCCGCCGTGCCCGCCGCTGCCGCCCGGGCCCACCATGAATTCCATGCTGTCGCTGGCGTTCTGCTTTTCAGCAGCGTCGGCATCGTAGGCGATGGTGTCGCCCTCCTGCAGGCCGCCGGTCACCTCGATCGAATCGTTGTCGCTGGTGCCGGTGGTGATCTTTACGTACACATAGCCGTCCGGCGCAGTCATATCCTGCACGGCGTTGACGGCACTGGGCGAGTCCTTGGTGACAAGCACGTAATTGCCGCGCACCACCGCGCCATTGGGAATGGTGAGGGCGTTCTCGGCACTGCTCACCTCGATCTCGGCCGTGGCATTCATGCCGGGCAGCAGGTCACCGGTGTCATCAATGCGGATGGTCACCGGGTAGGTCGTGGTGCCGCCGGTGGTGGTGCCTGCAGCGGAAACGCTGGTGACCACGCCGGTAAAGGTGCGGTCCGAGATGGCGTCTGCCGTGATGGTGACGTTCTGACCCTCCTTGATGGAGAGGATCTCCAGCTCGTCCACATTCAGGGTCATTTCCAGATAGCTCAGGTCGTAGATGGTGCACAGCGTCTCGCTGGAAGCCGTGTCGGTGCCCACAGTGTCACCGGCCTTGACATTCTTCTGGATCACGGTGCCGCTGATGGGCGAGGTGATGGTATAGTTTTCCATCTGCTTTTCGGTGTCGCTCATGGAAAGCTGTGCGTTCAGCAGACTGTCGGCAGCGGACTGCACCTGCCTGCTCAGCTCGGTGCCGGAAAGCTGCACAATGGCCGTGTTCGCCGCAACGGCAGCGCCCTCTTTGACACAGACAGCGGACACGGTGCCGCTGGTGGTGGCTGTGACGGTCTGCTGGTGCTGGTAATCGAACCGGGCCGAGGCCAGCGCGCTGACGCCATTGATGGAGGCCGACGCCGCCTGTGCGGTGGTCAGGCTGCCGTTGTTCGGCACCGCAATGGTCACGGTGCGCACCAGCAGATTGCCGCTGCTGATGGTGTCGGTGCCGGCCACAGCCTGCACCGTGCCGGAAAGGGTCTCAAAGGTACCGTTGAGCATGACCTGTGCAGCCTGACCCACGGCAAAATTGGAAGCATCTGCCGCCGGGAATTCCAGCGTGAGCTGCAGGCTGGAATCGTCCCGCACGGTGGCGATCTCCTGCCCGGCGGTCACGTAGTCACCGGCCTTGACCTTGATGGAAGCCACCGTGCCGCCAATGACGCTGCGGATGTACTGGGCATCGGCGGCATCGTCGTAGCTGCGCTGCGCCTGCTCCAGAGCGAGCTGGGCCTTTTCCACGCTGGTGGCAACGTCTGAGCTGTCGATGGTATACAGCACCGTTCCCTTCTCGATGGTATCACCCACCTCGAAATCGGCGGTGAGCACGGTACCCTTCACCAGCGACTTGACCGTATAGGTATTGGCTGCGGAAATGGTTCCGGAACCGCTGAAGGTGTTGGTGATATCCCGCTGTTCCAGCGCCGCTTCCACATACTGGGTGCTGGCCTGCACGTCCTTTTTGCTGGTTTTGGGCAGCAGCACCGCAGCGGCCACCGCCGCCACACACACCACCGCCGTGATCTTTTTCCAGTTGTGCTTCAAAAACTGTTTCGGGTCTTTTTTGCCCGGCTGCGCCGCCGGGCTTTCAAATTCCAGCAGCTCCTGCCAGACCTCCGGCAGCTGCGCCGGCTCGCTGTTTTTCTTTCGCAGCATTGTATCGCCCCTCCTGTATTGTGTACAGCGGTGGTACTCCCCCCGCCAATATCTGGAAGTATACAGGATGATTCTTAGGAAAAGGGGCAGGAATTTCTTAAGAGTGGTTAAGATGAAAAACACGGCGTCAGCTTTTCCATGGGGAAAGCCCCTGCAAAGCCACATCCTTTTCCGCACCGCCAAAGCTGAGAAGGTACAGCAGCTGACAACAAAAAACTGCCGCACTCTCATGCAGCAGTTCTAAATTTACTCTTTTGCTGTTTTGAACAGCAGTGTCATGCGGAAAACGCCCTCCGGCTGCTCAATGCGGCAGACACCCTGCATTTTTTCCATCATGGTTTCAATGCTGGGCAGGCCCACCTTGGTGCTCTCTGAGGAAGCAGGCACCGGCAGCACGCAGTTCTCAAAACAAAGCCCCGCTCTGCTCCCCTCCTGCACGAAGCGCACGACAACATCCCTGTCCGGATCTGCATACTTGAGCAGATTAGAGGTGATGTTATCCAGAATGCGGCGCACATACTGCCCGCTGACCGAGAGCAGCACGTCCTCATCGCCCAGTTCCAGCGCGCAGGCAAAGCCGCGCTGCTGCAGCGTTTCCACCATTTCCGTGAGCGGCTCTTCAAACACGGCTGAAAAATGTGCGGGCGGGTCCAGCACGGCCACGGTATCCCGGGTGACCAGCGCATACTCGAACAGATTATCCGAAAGCTGCTTGATCTGCCGGGCTTTCGCGTCGATCTTGTTCAGGTAATTGTCGGCCTGTTCCGGCGTTTCGTACTTGCGGCAGCGCAGGATCTCGGTATACAGCAGCAGGGTGGTCAGCGGCGTGCGCAGGTCGTGAGACATTTCGGTGATGAGGTTCTTCACCTTGGCCGATGCCTGCGCCTCCTCTTCCTGCTGCTGGCGCAAGGTCACCCGCATGGAGTCCAGACAGGACGCCAGCGTGGTGATCTCATCGCTGCCGCGGATGGTAATGGGGTGATCCAGATCGCCGCCCTCCATGGCCTGGATTTCCTCGCTGAGCTGCACGACATAGCGCACGATCCTGCGGCAGTGCAGCAGGAAGAGGCTCGGGAACCACCATAAGATGCACAGGGAAAGCAAGATCTCGCACCCGATGCCGTAATAGGTATTGAAGCCGTTGTAATAGAGCATCGCGCTCACCTCGCCGTCTGCAAAGGTGAGCGTGTAGCAGGGCAGCCAATCGTAAAAGTCGGTCTTATCCACCAGAACACCCGGGTTATGCTCCGATGTGCCGTTCTGCGGCAGAAACGAGATCATCCCGTCTTTGGGTGCAAACGAAGAGTAGATCATCGTCTGGCCCCGGTAGAGTTCCAGCAGGGTATAGCGCCGCTTATGGCTCCAGTCTGTCAATTCCTTTACATCGGTGCTGGCAAGATGATGTTCGGTCACATAGCTCTGCAGTTCCTGCACCTGTTTCTGGGTGGCGTGCTGCTGTACCTCCGTGCGGCTGAACCAGAAGCGCAGCCCCTTGGCAAGCACCACCTGCGATACTGTCAGCAGCAGCACGCTTTCCAGCGCCGCCAGTGCAATGATGCGTATAAACTGTTTTGCAAGGCCGTGATGCTCTTTCATAAGCGGCCTTCCTCTCCGGCAGCAAAGCGGTAGCCTTTGCCCCACACGGTACAGATACGGGCGGGTTTTTGCGGATCATCCTCCACCTTCATGCGCAGATTGCGGATGTGCACCATCACCGTGCCGTTGGAGACATAATAATAAGGCTCGTTCCACACCGTTTCGTAGATGACCTGGATGGAATAGATGCGCTGCGGGTTTTGCATCAGCAGCCGCAGGATCTTGTATTCGGTCTCGGTCAGGTCCACCTCCCGCTCATCCACCCATACCCGGTTGCAATCCAGCGCAAGCCGCACGCCGTGCGCTTCCAGCGTGGTGTTGCGCGGCTTCTGCGGCGCCTGCTCCTTGCCCAGATAGACGCAGTACCGGCGCAGCAGTGCCTTGACCCGGGCACTGAGCTCCGTAAAGGAGAAGGGTTTTGCCAGATAGTCGTCGCCGCCCGCAGTCAGGCCCAACAGCTTATCGGATTCCTGCGATTTTGCGGTGAGGAACAGGATGGGCACCGTTGAGTTCTTGCGCAGCTCCTCACACACGCGCAGGCCGCTCATGCCCGGCATCATGATGTCCAGAATGACAAGATCCACCTCCGGGTTGAACAGTTCCAATGCCCGCAGGCCGTTTTCCGCCTCCAGAATATGATAACCTTCCCCTGACAGCAGGATGCGCACACCGTCCCGGATGTCCGGGTCGTCCTCCACGATCAGAATCGTCTGTCCTGCCATTCTCTTTTCCTCCCAGTTTTCATTCATTTCTTTCAGTATACCAGCCCGCTGCCGCGTTTTCCACGAAAGAATTCTTAGGAAATATTAAGAGTGTCTTTTTGAATCATTCTTTAGCGGCCTCAATTCCGCTGTATCTCTTCCACCAGCGGCAGATAGTCGGCACAGTATTTCTGGTACAGCGGCTGCACCAGCTGGCGGAAGTTCTGCATTTCTTCTTCGGGCAGCGGCAGTTCCCGGCACCCGCCCGCCAATGCCGCTTCGCGGGCCGTTGTTTCCTCCTGTGCCCAGAGCTGGCGCTCATACTGTGCCGATGCCCGGGCGCATTCCTGCAGGATCTGCCGGTATTCCTCCGGCAGTGCATTCCATGTGCGGCCGGAAGCAAGCTGCACCTCCGGCACGCGGCTGTGTTCATCGGCCATGTAGTACCGCGCCACCTTGTAGTGCTCCATGGAATAGTAGGCCGGCCAGTTGTTCTCAGCAGCATCGATCTGTCCGGTCTCAAAGGCCGAGTAGACGTCACTGTAGGCCGAAGTTTCCGGCACTGCACCCAGCAGGCGGATCATATCGATCACGATCTGGGAGTCCTGTACGCGGACGGTCTTGCCCTGCAGGTCGCTCAGGCTGCGCACCGGCTGACGGGCATAGAAGGAGCGGGCACCTGCGTCATACCAGCTCAGGCCCACCATGCCCTGCGCAGTAAAATCCTGCAAAAACGCCTCCCCGATGCTGCCATCCAGCACACGCCACATATGGTCGGCGTCCCGATAGAGGTACGGCAGCAGCAGCACATTGAGCCGGGGCAGATCATCGGCGGCCACCGATAGTGACACACGCGCAAAATCCACGCCGCCAATGGCAAGCTGCTCCCACACCTGCTGTTCTGAGCCGTACTCGCCGTTCGCCTTGACCTGAACGACCACCCTGCCCCCGGTCTGCTGCTGCACAAGGTCTGCAAAATACTGCGCACCCTGCGTAGTGGGATACCCGGCAGGCTGGTTGTCGGCATAGGTCAGCACAAAGTCCGGCACGGTCTGCGGCTGCGCGGCACAGCCTGCCAGCTGCAGCGCCGCAAGGCCCAGCCCGGCCAGAAAAGTCCGTCTGCGCATCTTGTCTCACTCCCCTTTTGCTGATAGTATACCGCAGCGGCACAGGGTCGTGCAACAGGAAAAGGCGGTGCCCGCCGCAAAGCAGGTACCGCCTTTTAGGAGAAGAAAAAGGAGATGTCTTTGTTACATCAGGCTCATTGCCTGAGGCAGTGCGGTAGACACTGCCGGGATAAAGGTGACCAGCAGCAGACCGCCGATGATGGCCACATAGTACATGAGCATGTACGGCATGACCTTGGCAAGCGAGGTGCGGCCCACCTTGATGCCCACGAACAGTGCATTGCCCACGGGCGGGGTAATGTTGCCGATGCACAGGTTATACACAAGGATCAGACCGAACTGTACCGTGCTCATGCCAAAGCTCTGGCAGATGGGCAGGAACAGCGGGGTGAAGATAAGGATGGCCGGGGTCACATCCATGAAGGTGCCGGACACCAGCAGGATCACGTTCATGATGAGCAGGATCACGTACTTGTTGCTGGTCAGGCTGAGCAGGGCAGCCGCCACAGCATCCGGGATCTGCAGGAAAGCCATGACCCAGCCCAGAATGTTGGAAACGCCCACCAGAAACACCACCATGCCGGACATCTTGGCAGAGTCCACAATGATCTTCCACAGGCTCTTCAGGTTGATGGAGCGGTAGCAGAAAGCCAGCACCAGCGCGTAGACGACCGCGATGGCAGAGCCCTCGGTGGCAGAGAACACGCCGCCGATGATGCCGCCGATGACCACGATGATCAGGGACAAAGAAGGCAGGGCGCGCAGGGTGCATACGCCGAGATTTTTCCAGTCGAACTTGCCGGGAGTGCCTTTATAGCCCAGCTTGACAGCCAGCAGCACGCCCACCACACAGCAGCACAGTGCCCAGATGATACCGGGGATGTAACCGGCCATGAACAGCGCAGCCACAGAGGTACCGCCGGACGCCAAAGAATAGGTGATCAGGGCGTTGGACGGCGGGATCAGCAGGCCAGAGCAGGAAGAGGCGGCGTTGGTGGCAGCAGTAACGGCAGGGTCGTAGCCCTGCTCCTCGGCACCGTCGCGGATCATGGAGCCGACGGCGGCGGCAGCGGCGGAGGCGGAACCAGAAATGGCGCCGAACAGGGCGTTTGTGCCGATGTTGGTCACCAGCAGTGCACCGGGCAGCTTGCCCAGAATGGCCATGACGAAATCCACCAGACGCTTGGCGATGCCGCCCTGATTCATGATGTTGCCCGCCAGAATGAAGAATGGGATGGCGGTAAGGCTGAACTTGCTCATACCCACAAAGGTGCGCTGAGCAGCCGTCAGCACAGCCACGTTCAGGTCGATGGAAGAAAGGATGGCAGTCAGCGAAGAGACTGCAATGGCGTACGAGATAGGCACGCCGAGAAACAGCAGCACCAGCAGCACTGCCAGGATCACGAGTAATGCTTGAATTGCCACAGCTTAGTCCTCCTTGTTTTCCTTATCAGCATCGGCGGCCATTTCGGCTTCCACCTTTGCAAAGTCTGCATCCTCCGGGACATCCAGACAGATGGAGCCGTTGGCGATGCCGATAATATTCAGCACGGAATACACCAGAATGATCACACCGCAGACCGGCATGACCCAGTAGAACACACCCACGGCCACGCCCAGCGAGGAGGTCTGCTGGCCCATTGCCAGCTTGGACACCTGAAAACCGCCGAAGACCAGAATGGCAGCAGAGAAGATGAAGGCGATGACCTCGGCAAAGATGTGGAATGCCTTGCGCATGGTGGGGTTGAACCGGTCTATCAGCACGGGGATGTTCATGTGGCCGCGCTCACCGGAAACGATGGTAGCGCCCAGCATGGTGCTCCAGCCGAACAGATAGCCCACCAGCTCTTCCGACCATGTGGAGGGCGAATTGAAGATGTAACGGACGATGACCTGATAGGTAGTCAGCACCACCATGACCGTCATGCTCAGGCCTGCCAGCAGGTTGAGCAGCTTGTTCAGAGTATTTCTCAGTTTTTCCATGATGCTCCTCCTCAGTCCGCAGTATGGGCAGCGTTGTGCTGCTGGATCCGATCATAAATGGGCTGCAGCTCCGGATTTGCTGCCAGCACGGAATCGTGCAGGGGGGCCATGGCCTCCTGGAACGGTGCAGTGTCCGGATAGATGAAGTTGACATGCTGCTCATTCTCAGCCTTGTCCTTGGCCTCGGCCACAGCATCCTCCCATGCATCCTGCTCGGTGCTCTTTACGATCTGGAAGCCCTCTTCAAAGATGGCGCGCTCCTCGGCGCTGAGCCCGTTCAGGAAGGCGTAGTTTGCCACCAGAAGATCCGGCACCATCTGGTGCATATCGTAGGAGTAATACTTGCAGATATCACCGTGGCCGTTATCGGTCAGGGCCAGCTCGTTGTTCTCGGCACCATCCAGAATACCGGCCTGCAGTGCAGTGTACACATCACCGAAGCCCATAGGGGTGGCCGTGCCGCCCAGCAGGCGCATCATTTCCACGTTGGTGGGCGACTGCTGCACGCGGATCTTCAGTCCCTTCAGGTCGGAAGGCTGGTTGATGGGGGTCTTGATGGTGTAGAAGTTGCGGGTGCCTGCGTCCAGCCATGCCACCGTTTCCAGACCGGCCTTGGAGGTAGTCTTGAAAATGGGATCGGTCACCTCGGGGTCGTCCATGGCCTCGTGGTAGGCTTCCACGCCGGAGAACAGATACGGCAGGTTGAAGATCTGGTACTTTGCACTGAAGGTCTCCATGATGGCAGTGGATGCCACCACAAAGTCGATGGCGCCGGTCTGGGTCAGCTGCACCATTTCGGTCTGAGAGCCAAGCAGCTCGCTGGGGTACACTTCCACGCGGTACTTGTCGCCCAGTTTCTCGTTGATGTAGTTGGCAAAGGCTTCCAGACCCAGATGATCCGGGTGGGTCTGGGACTGCACATGGCCGATGCGCACGATCTTGCGGTCATCGCCGTCGGAGCCTGCTCCGCAACCGGTGAACATCATGCCGCTGGTCAGTGCCGCAGCGCCCATCAGCGACAGAAACGTTCTTCTCTTCATGAATTGCATCCTCTCTTTTCTCTCTTTTCTCTCTTTTTCTATGATTAGATTTTAACAAACCGTGAATTTTTGCGAAACCGGATTATTTTGCGAAACGCAGCACGATTTTGTCTTTGTTGTATCCAAGTACAATTTTTATGTTTTGCTGACGAAAGAAACTGGCAAAAACAAAGAAGCACCCGTCCTTCTCCTGCTGACAGGCAGGAAAGAACGAGTGCTTCTTTTCTATCCGTTTTATCCTTGTACCGCTTTTTCCGCTGCGGCCATGCGGTACTCCGAAGGGGTCTGGCCCGTCAGGCGCTTGAACACCCTTGTAAAATAGTTGGCATCGCTGTAGCCCACAGCCGCACCGATGTCCTTCATGTTCAGGCGCGGGTCCAGCATCAGCTGGCGGGCCCTGTTCACCCGGTATTCGTTCAGATAGGCCGAAAAGTTCACCTTGAAGCACTGTTTGAACAGCTTGCAGAAGTAAGCATCCGAGTAACGCAGGGCTGCTGCGGCATCCTGCATGGAGATGTCTTCCCGATAGTGGGCATCGATAAAGCTGCCGATCTCGGCCCGGATGATGGCGGTGCGCATGTCCCCGTCCTCCTCTGAGCGGACAGGTTCCTCCGGCACAGGGGCTTGCAGCGGGCGGGCAGGCAGCTGCACCGACACCTGCCGGATGGCTTCCTCCACCGCAAACACCAGTTCCTGCTCGTTGTAGGGCTTGAGCAGATACTCCATGGCCCGCACGGAGATCGCCTGCCGCGCGTAGTCGAACTTATCAAATCCGGTCAGGAACAGGATCGCACAATTTTTGTCTGTCTCACGGATCTTGCGGGCCACTTCCAGCCCGGTGAAGCCAGGCATTTCGATGTCCAGAACCGCCACCTGTGGTGCTTCGCGGGCAAAGAGCTCCATGGCTTCCCTGCCGTTTTTCGCCTCGTACAGGCTGATCAGATCCCCCAGATATTTCTGCAGCGTCTTGCACAGCACCTTGCGCTCGATCAATTCATCCTCTGCCACCAGCAATTTGCACTTCACGAAGGTTCTCCCTCCCTTTCTTCCGTCCACTGCGTTTGTGGGATCTCAAACCGCACCACCGTGCCGCGGCCTGCGCGGCTGTATACCTGCATTTTGCCGCTCGGATACAGCATCCCGATGCGGCGGGAAATATTGCCAAGGCCAATGCTGCGGCCGGTCTGCTCACTCTGGGCGATCCGGGCCTGCAGGGTATCCAGTTCCTCTGCCGTCATTCCCCTGCCGTTGTCCGCGACCGTGAGCACCAGCACGCTGCCCTGCATCCATGCCCGCAGCAGGATGCGCCCGCCTTCCTCGCAGGACTTGAGCCCGTGAGAGTATGCATTTTCCACCACCGGCTGCAGTATAAAAGACGGCACCAGCACCGCCGCAGGCTGCACCCGGATGCTCTTTTCCACCGTAATGCGTCCATCGAACCGCATCTGCTGCAGATAGATATAATCTTCCAGCCCGTCCAGTTCCTCTTCCAGTGTGATCTGCTGACGCTTGGTGCGCAGATTGTGCCGGAACAGGCTGCCCAGATGCACGATCATCTGGTCGGTGGTGGAAGCGTCCTCCAGCCGGGCCATGCAGGAGATCATGTTCAGGGTATTGAACAGGAAATGCGGGTTCACCTGACTCTTGAGCACTTCCAACCGGGTGTGTTCCAGATCTTTTTCCAATGCAAGGTTCCGCACTTCTTCCCGGTGCAGGGCCTGCTGGGTGCTCAGCTGCTGGGCCATGGCGTGCTTCATCTGGTTGAAGGTGCCTGTCAGCCGCCCCACCTCGTCGCTGCTTTTTATCGGCAGATCCGGACCGGAAAGATCCCCCTCGGCAATGCTGCGGGAAGCCTGCGCCAGCTCCAGCAGCGGGCGCACCACCGCGCGGCTCAGTCCCCGCACCAGCAGCACCATCAGTGCTGCCGCCGTCAGGAACAGCCCCAGATACAACCACGGCAGATGCCGGATGTGGGCTGCCGTGCTGCTGTAAAGGGTATTTTCCTGTTCCAGTGTGGCCTGCGTCAGCCGCAGTGCATACTCGGCAAGATAATCCTGCAGGGCCATCACATGGTACATCCGTTCGATGTAGGTATCCGCTGCGGGCGAAAGCTGTAAAAAGGCATCCCGCTCCTGCCGGTAGCCCTCGTAGCCCTGCAAAAGATTCCATGTGCGGGCATAGCGTTCCGCACCGATGCGGGCATAATCGAAGGGCAGGGCCGCAAGGCTCTGTTCGGCCGCAGCGCAGGCGGCGGTGTAGGCCTGCTCACTTTCCGAGGTGGGCTGCCGCACATAGCGTGCAAAAGCCTGTGTTTCGTTCTTGATGGCATCCTGCACCGTGTAACAGGCGGCGTTGTCGGCCAGCAGCGCGTCAAAGGCGCGCACGGCCCACTGACCCGCCACCGTGGCGATACCGTTGGAAAGCATCGTTACCAGCAAAATCGCGGCAAGCCATGCCGTGACCCTGCGGCGCAGGGAGATCCCGCCCCGCGTGGTTTTGTTCGGTGCCATACGCTCCCCTCCTGCCCTGCTGTACCCAGTCTTTCGTTTAAGTATACCGATTTCCCGGGGAAAGTGCAACCAAAAAGCACCGGCTTGTGCAAAAAAGCCGGTGCCTGAGGGCAGGAATATTCTACAGGTTCAGCAGCACATTGGCCCGGAAAACGTTGCCGCCCGTTTCCACCGTCAGATTGCCGTTATACCTGTGCACGGCAGTTTCGACGGAAACAAGGCCGATGCCCTGTCCGTCATGCTTGGTGGAGTGCAGGACGCCGCCCTGCTTTTTCAGCACGCCATCGTAGCGGTTTTCCACCATTAAGCCCATCATGGCCGGACTGAGCATCCGGGCCAGCACCTTGACCTGCCGTTCTTCCGGCGGCAGCTTCTGGCTGGCATGGAGCGCATTTTCCAGCAGATTGCCAAGAATGGTGCACAGGTCGGCTTCCGGCAGGGGCAGGAATCTGGGCAGTTCCAGTTTCCATTCCACCGGTATGCCCTGTCTCCGGGCCTCATAGTCGTAGTGGCCGGCAAGCGCATCCACCGCAGCGTTGGCACACAGGGTGGGCCGGGCATCGCTGAGCTCGCTCTCGTACTGGTTCAGGTAGCTTTTCAGTTCGTCCAGCCGTCCGGCCTCGGTCAGGCCGGAGATCACATGCAGATGCTGGCGGAAATCGTGCCGCAGGTGGCGGGTCTGTTCCAGATAGCTGCGCAGCTCCATATAACGGCGGGACTCCACAGCCAGCAGCTGGTTTTCACGATCCAGCTGAGAACTGCGAGTGTATTCCTTTGCCACGTGGTACATCTCGTACAGCAGCAGAAAGATGCCCAGCAGTGAGATGCTCACCGCCAGCACTGCAATGATGCGGATGCGGTTCATCAGGACGATACCGATTTCCTTCGGCATGCAGAACACCAGAAACGCCGCGTACAGCGCCGGCAGCGGCCATGCCGACTCCCAGAAGGCTTCGCCGTGGTACTCCTGCAGCAGCCACTGGCTCCAGCGCACTGCTGTAAAGCGGAAGATGGTGCTGAGTATCACCGAGAGGGTCAGGCAGATGACCGAGGTACTGGGCAGAAACACCGGCAGTGCATTGTCCAGCTCGGCTTCTGCGTTCAGCACGACGGCAAGCAGGGTACACACAGACATCATCACTGCCGACACCGAGAACAGAAACATGGTCTGACTGATTGATACTTCCCGGTCGGTGCGCCAGCGCAGCAGCCAGAAGCTGATGATGAGCAGCGGGATGAGCAGGAAGTTCGTTTCAATATCCAGCATGCTGCACACCGCTGCGCCAGCCAGACTCATCAGTGTGATCACCGATGCACCGATGGCATAGGTTTTACGCGGTGCACGCAGGTGCTCCTGCAGCGAGGCAAGGCAGAGGTATTCTGCCGGATACATCATTGCAAATTCCAGAAAAAAACGTCCAAACAATGCAAAATTCACAAACGTTCCTCCTCTCCGGGCTCACATCTGCCGCTGCATATTGCGGAACTGATACTGCGTAAACTGTGCCAGCAGGCTTTTTTTATCCTTCTGCCGCACTGGCAGGCGGGCTCCATCCAGCATTTCAATGCATTCACCGTCGAACCGCAGCACCTTGGACATGTTGATGATGACCCCTCGGTTGCACACCAGAAAATCCGGCTGGGTCATCAGTTGTTCCTGCACCTGTGCAAAGTTTGCCGCAGCGCGGCACTCGCCGTCATCGGTAACGACCTTTACAAAATGGTTCTGGGCCATGGCATAGTAGATCTTTTTCAGCGGCAGATGCACGGTCTGGCGGGCAATGCGCACCTCCAGCTCCGGCTGCTGCCGCCCCAGCACCCGCCGCAGCTCCCCTGCCAGATGGTCAAACTTTTCTTCTTTATACGGTTTGAGCAGGTAGTCGAACGGATGCACCGGAAAGGCATCCCACACATACTCCGGCGAGGATGTCACAAACACGATGAGCAGCTCCGGATCTGCGTCGCGCAGCTGCCGCGCCGTCTCGATGCCGTTTGTGCCTTCCATGCAGATATCCAGAAACACCACCTGATATCCCTCGCCCGGAAATTCCTTCAAAAAATCGTCTCCGCACACAAACCGCCTGCAAAGGATCTCTTCCTCGCCAAATGCCTTTTTCAACAGTTGTTCCAGCCGCTCGGCATCCGGTTTCTGATCTTCCACGATCGCTGTCCGCAGCTTCATTGCTGCACCCCCTGTTCCTTCCACGTCCTGATACTTATATTATAGCACAGCTTCCGCATTCTGTGGCCAGTGATTCGCGCACAAAACAGGGCGATTCACGCAGGATACAGGGAAAAACAGGCAGTACACCGTCGCAGGAAGTGCTGATTTTTTGTTCAGACCATTGACACTCGTTAGCAGATTTGCGTAGATTCTGCTACGGGAGACTATCACGGTTAAGCTGAGCACGACTGGGGAAATCAACCTGTGGAAAGCATTGAAGTAATTATGGATGCCGTTGGTCTGCGGTAACGATTTTGTTTCCATTGTCTTAAAAAAAATCTTGACAATGGGAACTTTTTTGATTATAGTGGAACTAACAAATATTAGTTAGTAAAGGGCAAAGGAAAATGGAAGATACCAAACAGCGCATTCTGGAAAAATCTCTGGAACTATTTTCGACCAAAGGGTATGATGCCGTCAGTGTGGGCGAGATTGCAAAAGCGGTCGGCATCAAGGCACCCTCGCTGTACAACCACTTCCCCGGCAAGCAGGCGATTTTTGATGCAATTTTGGAAACAACTTCGGCGCACTACCAGAAAGACACCGCTGAGATCTCGGTCCATGTACAGGATTCCCAAAAGGATATCCCGGTTTTCTCCCACATCTCGGAGGAGCTGCTGGTTGAAAAAGTCCGGCAGATCTTCCTTTATTCGCTGCACGATAAAACCATCAGCCAGTTTCGCCGGATGATGACGTTGGAGCAGTTCCGCTCCCCGGAGCTTGCGGCACTGTTCTCAGAGCGCTATGTGGACCGAATGATCTCTTACCATGCAGGTATTTTCCGTTCCCTGATCGCAGGCGGCGAAATTCGGGACGAGGACCCGGATACATTGGCATGGATGTACGTTTCCCCGGTCATCACCCTGCTCAGTGTCTGCGACCGCCAGCCGGAGCGGGAAGCCGAAAGCCTTGAAAAGCTGGACGCCCATGTAAAGCTGTTCTTCCGTACCTTTAACATCGAACGAGGTGAAAAATGAATACGGCAGATGAAAAATGGATCTTGTGTCTTATTTGCGGAGCAAAGACGCAGTGCCGGTTACGGCCCTGCCGTAATCTGCACTGCGTCTTTTTAATCCTCTGTATACGCAAACAATTCTTCCACCGTGGTGTGAAAGACCTTTGCAATGTCCATCGCCAGCTTCAGGGATGGGTTGTACTTCCCTTTTTCAAGGTTGACAATGGTTTCCCGGCGCACCCCGACCAGCTCGGCCAGCTCCGCCTGCTTGAGATCGTCCCGCTCCCGGTATTCTTTCAGTTTTGTGACCAGTGCCATGCTCAGAGTCCTTTCTCATCCATCAACCAGAATGCAACCGTGCGCACGACTTCGATCAGGATCAGCGTTCCCATCAGGCAGTAGCCGATGACCTCGGTGGTAAGCACGAGCCGACCGATGGCACAGGCAAAGCCAATCCCAATCAGGGCGGCCATGCAGACCTTCAAGCAGATGCTGTCGCACCGGTGGAGATTGGCTTCGGCCATTTCGTCGGCAGCTTCCTGCTTATATTTCCGCACCCGGATAGCGCGGAACACAAAATACCAGAACGTGAAGCCACCTACAATGGTCTGGATGGTGGGATAAAAATCCTTCCAGTCGTTCCGTGCCCACATCCAGTAGTAGAGCGCGACCAGAACGGCAAAGATGATCTTGCCGGCGACCAGTTCTTTCAACGTGACTTTTTTCATAGGAAAGTTCCTTTCTTGTGAATGAAGATATACCATACAATGAAATGAGGTGAGAAATTTCGCACACATTGTGTGATAAATATATCACATGGCGCAGAGCATGTCAATGGCAAATGTGCGAAAAATATAACTTTTTTTCCAGAACGCATGATGAACTATGATTTCAAAGGAGAGCTTTTTGAAACACAACAAATTTGCACTGGAGCTTGTGGGCTGACCGGGAGGTCTGGCAAATACCA
>OHIN01000208.1_pt1 | contig 44946 bp, 38 predicted proteins | sample 1568261 | NCBI WGS metagenome assembly OHIN01 (sample SAMEA3879578, study PRJEB24766) | human gut metagenome | biome: human-associated habitat; feature: feces | place: USA | collected 1985/1987
TTCCACTTTCTTTCCACTTTTACAATATAAAGAATATTTCTGTTTGTCCTCCCCTTCTATACGTCTGAAATTAATTTATTTTTTTGTTCATCTATAAATATATCTTTTATGTTGAAATTTAACAATGAACAAACAGCCTTCTTATCATTTACATCATACTGATAATTCCTCAAATAGACAGCCACATTCTGCGATAAAATACTGCGAGAAAATGTATCTAATTTGTTCTTGCCTTTGATACATTCTTCAATGTCCTTAACTGGCAAATGTCCATTCTGAGTTCTTATTAAATAATCAATACTTGCCATTCGGAAAAATGTACAGTTTTTCTCAGTTCTAACATCTATAATCTCATCCACAATCCTATCTGATTGCAAAGAATACCCCAGATTACATACTGTAGCACCAACGAAGGCTCCCCAAAATTGACTCAGAAATTCATTTATTTTCATCTTGAATTGACTTTTGGCTGCAATTTCTTCCTGATCTTCTTTTGCTTTTTCGTCTACAATTTCAATGATAGTATCTATCATTCCATTCAGGGATTCATATAACGCTCCCATAAGCTTCATACTTGAATCATACATCAAATTTATTATTTCTATTCTTGGTTTCCGCTTAATGGATGATGAGTAATTTTTTAAAATATCTCCCAAAAACTCAATAATTCTTATTGTTTTGGTAAATTCAAGTGACATTTTATCTAATTCTGCTTCCTTTTCAAGCATTTCCTCATCTTTTTCAGATTGTTGATTTACCTCATCCATTTCAACTTCATACTGCTTAAGGGCTGTTTCTTCCTGAATTTTAGGTATGTTTACATTCTTAGGTATATTGAATATCTGTTCCACTTTTCGATCTATATCATACTCCAATTTTTTTAATAAATCTTTTTGTTGAGCATACTCAAAATTTTGATACTCTACAAGAAGCTCTTTGCATACTGCTTGTATCAATGGTAATATTTCATACTCCGCACTCATATCATATGCTAAAAATAAAGCAATATTAAAATTAAGTTCTTTCGATAAATCTTCAAATATTTTTTTTGTTTTTTGCATTTTCATATCTGGAGGTAATTGGTTCAAAATATAACTTCCAGTAAAATAGTAGTACATGTAGCTATGTTTAAATCTATATTTACCTTCTCTCTTTTCAAGAACTTTATATTTAGTCAGGTTATTAATGACATCAATTCCGCTTCCCTTACTTCCTCGATAATCTTGATTATAATCAAAAATCACCCCTAAGACAAAGCTCTCTTCCATATTTTGCTGTTGTTCTTCATCATAAACTCTGAAAGCTAATTGCTCCAGAATAGTCTTATACATAGTTGCTTCATTTGTATCGCCATTGGATATTTCGTTTATCTTATCAAGAATTAAACATTCATAAATATAGGAATATCTACTATAATCCGTATTCATTTTTTCATAATTGTCTAAATAGGAAAGCACAAGTAAAAATTCTATTGGCGTCTTATTAAAAAATCCTGTTTTCATAACACTTTGTACTTGTGCCAGCTTATTTCTACATAATACATCAAACTCTTGACTTTCAGGATTTTGTTCCTCATTAGATAACAGCAACCACCTACTTACTAATTTTCTTCTCATATAGTTTTTTAGGTCTTGAATATATAGGCGCGTGAATTTCTTTTCTAAATATTCTTTTGTTTCTACATTTTTCAAGAAACCAAGCAAATCATTTTGAAGATTACTTGTAATCACCACAATCCCAAATTTACAAGTAAGGTAATGTAGTATTTTTTTTATTAATTTATCCGAAACTACAATCTCTTCAAAATTATCTATAATACACACCTTCTTTTCTTCTTCCATTTGCAGGATTTCTTCTTTTTCCAAATTAGAATATTGTTGTTCATAAATTTCTGCAATCTTATTATTTAATTCATCTCCTTCTCCAGTTCTCAATTCTGTGGCATCTACCATTACTGGATATAATTTCATATTAAAAAAATCTTTATATAACTGCTTTAATAAAGCTGTCTTTCCATACTCCTTTTCCCCAGAAATCATGATATATTTCTTGTTTTTTATGATCTGAATAATATCTTCTTTATTTTTATACAGCGCTTTATTCTTTTTATTACTAATACTTTCCCCTTTTAAAACCGGATAAACAAAAACATCGGATAATTTCAATATCCCTTTGGCTTTACTTACCAAATCTATTTCATTATCCTCTAAGTATTCCAAAAAATCTGCTTTTAATTCAACACCGCTTTTTACATAACGGTTTTTCTTAAATTCTCTCGATTTAGTATCTAATATATTTTCATACAGTTTTCCATTCCATTCATATGAAAAAAAGCGCTCAATATTACTTTCTAAATCGATTTTCAAAACATTAAAACCACTCTGTTCTGGATAATGTGAATTATATAATTGGTTTCCTTTCACAAAATAATTTGTTGCAGCACCATAATTATCCTTTAATACAATCTCAGAAACATGATCATGCCCCACTAATACAATATCCGAATAATATTTATAATACTTTTTCCATTCCTCAACACTATCCCAAGTCATCCACGACTCATCATGGTGCATCAAAGTAATAACAATATCATTTTCTATCTTATCTTCTTGTTCAGGAATGGCAATTCTCATCTCTTTAGGTTTTTCATTTTTACTAGAACACCATGCTGTGTTCAAACAATGAAATTTTAAAGAAACTCCTTTATATCTCAATCCGTTAATTGCAAATATGCTTTCAGCACTTGCACTAACTAATGGTGCTATACTTTCATCCCAGTCTTTCACAAAGTTAAAATAATTTTCTTCAGCTGTAGTACAAGTCTTGATAATACTACCATTTAACATATCTAAATTAGAATCACGTAGTACCGATTCTCTTATGACACTATCCTCTCTGTCAAAATCACAATCATGATTTCCTGGAACGGTTACAATTTGTATAAACAAATCATTATATCTCTTCTTTATACCCGCTATAATGTCAGAGATAAATATTGACGCAAATAGATATTGCTCTTCTTTGCCCGAATATGCTATATCTCCAGTGATACACAAAATTAGCAGTGTATTCGTTTCATCTATAATATGTTTATTTATTGCATTTGCAATATATTCACTTCTGCCTTCTAAAATATTATAATCTGTGTCGTTTTCGAGATGTATATCTGTAATATGTACTAATACTAATTCCATACTCTTTTCTCCTGCTTAAAAATGACAATTTTCTACAACTCTATTTTAGCATAAAAAATTTTACCCGTCATCTGATTAAAGAATGGATGTTGATTAAAGAATGGACAGCATGGTACATGTAATAACCACATCATAATATCTGAAATTTTTTATCTGTTTTCCAATAAAAACCTAATGTAAGAATATAAGTTCCATAAATTGGCTTTAAGAGGAAAATCCTTTCTATAAATAAATCTGGTTCTATATGTGATCTGATGATAATGACACCATTTCTGTATTTGCTTCATCCGAATGGACTCCCCTGTATTAATTCTATTCACCAAGCACTGTCTATTAAAGTCATCTATCCCACCCTTAAAAACTAGATAAAACAACACGTTATAATATCTAATCAATACAATCTCTTCCTTAGATTTTTCCTTTGACTTCATACACACTTTCCACCTTTCTCTGTATATCTAGTAAGATTTGTCCACACATTTCCACTCTATCCACACAATACACACCCCAAATACGGGGTGAAATTTCCGACCAATATCAATATCATCTCCACGACTGACAGCCCGGTTTCTGCCTGCATTTCTGCCACAAACATCTGCACCCGTTCTCTCATGCTCTCTGTAAATTTTTTCAACATATCGTCCTCTTCCTTTCTTCTTAAATCTGAATCGTCAAAAATGCCGGTACAACAATGATCATCAGCACCACTCCCAGCATCAGAAACATCGGCCCCAGCAGTCTTGTACTGGTCTCTTCTCCCAGTTTTCTGGCTGCTGCTTTTCGCTCTTCAAACGCTCCTGCTGCTTCTCTCTGAAGTAATTCTGCCAGTCCCTTTGTTCCTTTTCTTAAATTCTGAGACAGCATCACCGCAAATTTACGATAGACCGGAAGCCCGCACCGCATTCCAAAATGCTCATAGCATTCACTCTCCGGAGTTCCTCTCTGCATTTCCCGCATGGTATAGACCATCTCCTCATACACATATCTCGTATTTTCCTGCTGCCGATAAACCGATGCAATCTGAAACCACGCTCTTCGTGCAGGCATTCCGGCTCCCAGATACAATGTAAATGTACTGATAAATTCCGGATAATCCATTGCCAGCTGATGTCGGCGTGCCTTCTTTTTCTGGATTTCATTCTGTTTTTCCAGCACCAGCATCAGGGCCGCTGCCACAATCCCCAGTACAAAGATTCCCACACTTCTCATATCTTTTGCATAATGCCAGGATATTGTTTTTCCTTCAATTTCATCCGGAAGCACCACATACCCGGATTCACGGTCTGTCTCATCTGCTTCCTTCATTTTCTTTTCCAGCTGTCTTTGAAACTGCCCGGAATCATCCAGCTTTGGCGGAAACACTCTTGCCGAAAACTGATGCTCTGCCTTTGCATCTCCGTATGTGAGTAATGCTTTTAACTCAATGATCCTTCCCTCTTCCGACAGATTTTTATCCTGCAGTTCGCCAAGAATGTTTACTGTCTGGTAATCACTTAACTCCCAGGATACCTCGATTCCCGTATCCGGTACTGTTTTTACAAGATTCAGATCATACCTCACTTCATCCAGACTCTTATTTTCCCCAAGTATAAGCGTTTCCAGCTTTTTCCCTGCTGTGTCAAATACTCTTTGCAATTCTTCCTGTGTATACGACTGTTCCTGTATTTCCACAGTGATTTTCGCTTTCTGATCTTTTGTTTTTGCGACCAGCTTTTGATTTTTCTCCCCCTGTCCGTGTTCATTCCGTTTTAATATACTGCTTCCGGATTTGTTTTGTGGAATTTTCCGAAAATTATCAGTCGCATATAAGGCTCCCGCCAGAATCGTAAACACTGCGATCACCAGTACTGCCTTTTGATATCCTTTTCTTTCTGTTTTCATACCATCCCCTTACACCTCGATCTGTGTCATTTTTTTGCCCAGCTGATAAGCTGTCAGATATACCATCAGGCAGATTGTCATAAACAAAGTGCCTGCAAGATTTCCGTAAAGCACTGCCATAAACTCAGGAAATGCGCTTCTCATATACAGAATAATTACAAACGGAATCACACACATGATCTTAAATTCCAGCTTTTTTGAAGTGAGCATCACCTGTATTTCTCTTTCAACTTCCATTTTTTCTCCGATTGCGTCTGCCGCATGCCGAATAATGGCAATACTGTCTCCTCCCAGACGTTTTGCAGCGCCAAATACCGTTACAAAATTTTCCACATCTTCCTCTTTCACACGATCGGCAAACTGCTTCATCACTTCTTCTGCTGTCATATTCAGATCCAGCTGATGGACCATTGTTTCATATTCCTTTATAATTCGTGTTTTTTTCTTGTAAATGGGGCAGATTTCTTTCCACGTTTCCCGGATTGCATTTTCCACAGAATACCCGACTTTTAAAATTGCGGACAATGTCTGTATGCTCTCGCGAAACTGTTCTCTGAATTCCTCTTTCTTCTGTTTACAGCACTCTTCTTCCCAGTTCTTCACATAGAGCAATGCGATCGGAACCATCAAGATCCACGCTGTCCAATGATCATAAAACAGATAGGCCGTCATCCCCGTGATCAGAATTCCTCTACCCGCTGCCGCCATGTATTCCCGTTTCTGAATATCCTGCTGCCAGCAGTTTTTCTCTCTGAGTGATTTCATTTTCCTTCATAAGAGTTCCTTTAATTTTTCCATCTTCCATTCCCTCCTCCTGAAATTTATATAATGTCTGTAACTGAATCCTTCCTTTCTCATACCCAAGTACTTCTGTAATCTCCAGTACTTTTCTGCTCTTATCCCGGAGTCTTCCGAGATGAATGATAACGTCCAGAGCAGAAGCGATCTGCTGCTGAATCGCGATCAGAGGCAATTCAATCCCCATCAGCATCATCGTCTCCAATCTGTGAAGCATATCCATCGGATTGTTGGCATGACCGGTAGACATTGAACCACTATGGCCGTTAAGCATTGCTGAAGATATCATGTCCACTGTTTCATCACCTCTGACTTCCCCCACAATGATCCGATCCGGTCTCATACGAAGTGCAGACTTAATAAGATCTCTTATACTTACTCCCGGTGCTCCGTTTATGGTCGCCGCCCCTTCTCCTTCCAGGTTTGCGTTTCTCGCTTCCAGTCTGACCAGATTCGAAACACCCTTGATCTGGAGCTCCGCATTGTCTTCAATTGTAATAATTCGTTCATCTTTTGGAATATAGTCTGATAACGCATTGAGAAATGTTGTCTTACCGGAGCCTGTCCCTCCGCTGACAAAAATGTTATATTTTGATTCCACAAGAATTTTTAAGAAATTTACCGCTTCCTGACTGATACTTCCCCAGTCGATCAGCTGTTTCATTGTAACGGCCTCTTTTGGAAATTTTCGAATCGTCATGATCGGACCGTTTAATGCCACCGGACGCAGTACAACATTTACACGGGAACCGTCCTCCAGTCTCGCATCTACGATGGGAGATGCTTCATTGACATAGCGATTCGCACCTGCCGCAATCTGCTGGATCACATCTTCCAGCTTTGCAACTGACACAAATCTGCGATCTGACTCAAAAATACGCCCCGCTTTTTCCAGAAAAATATGATCCGTCCCATTGATCATGATTTCCGTGATCTCATCATCTTCGATCAACTCCTGCAGAATATCCAGTTTCCGGAACGCATTAAACAACTCTTTGCTGATCCGTATCTTTTCCTGAAGCGGAATAAACTCTTCTTTTGAAGCCTCCTCCAACACTTCATGAATCAGCTCCTGCAGTTCCTCGTCTTCCATATCGCAGGTCATATCCATCTTTTCAATCACCCGGTCATATAATCGCTCTGTGTTTCTCATATGACAGTACCGCCGTTTCTCGACCTTACCACCTTCTGTACCGTATGCTCCAGGATTTTCTCATGTCCGGTCCGCAAAAGATTCTCCGTATACTGCTGCAGCTTTGCCTTTGCTGCCGGCTCTTCGATCGAAAGCGTATGAACAGAATCACATTTTTCCAGAATCGAAAACAGTCCGTTCACACTGTCTCCCAAATCCAGGATCAACACTTCATAAATACTTTTTTCCACAATCTGCTCAAACAGCTGCAGCCACTCTTCTGCTGTGACCGCCTGCAGATCCTGTACCACCGGAATCGGACGTATATAATCCATGTTTCCAATCTGGCCTGTCATCATGCTGATACGAAGTCCCAGATTTCCGGTCTCCTGTTTTGAATAATACAAGAGATCTCCCAGATTCTGTTCCTGTTCTTTTGAAAAATAATGCTCACCTCCTGCATACTCTTCCAGATTCAGATACAGAACAGGTCCTTTTTCTGCCAGCTCTTTTCCCAGTTCCAACGCATACTTCGTCTTCCCGATCCTGTGTATGGGTGAATAAACACCGATCAGACTTCCCCTTGTCTTTCGGAGCGTCTTTGCCACAGCCCGTTCCTTGTCCACAGAAAGCTCCAGAACCTTTGTCAGAATCTGATCAACTGACTGATACTTATAAAGCTCCTTTTCTTCGTCTGCCAGATACCTCCCTTCTGCTTTTACCAGTACAAATCGCTCTGCTGCCGGAATTTCCAGTCTTTCTTCCTGCGAATATTCCTCTCCGATCAGCAAGATCTGGATTGGCTTTTGTTCTGCGAATTTTTTCAGTGGTTCCAATTTCTGAAACATATGCATCTGAAATCCAAGCTCTTTTCTGCCTCCGATCATCTGCATAAGGTTTCTCGCATAATCTGCCTCCTGATCACAGATTACAAAATTTTTCTGATGCAACCTATCCCTCCTGTTCTGTATGATTCATTCAATCTTTTGGATGAAAATACCGCTGCGAACCGCAGCCTGAATAAAAATAACTGACGATCAGAATCCTCTGATCTCCTGATACAAAAGACCTGTGAAGCAGGTCCGATAAAAACAGCACTCGAATGATCTGCTGTGTGAAATGTATTATAAACGCAGTTTCCCGCCTTGTCCATACGCTTTTCCTAAATTGCAGTTTTTTGTGAAAACCTTACAAACTTTGATACACCAGAATTCCATAAAGCATACAGACTCCAGGAATACCAAGGCTTCCGGATGTCAAAAAGGACAGCCCGTTAATTCCTACCTTCCAGGAATCCTGATCCGGCAGGACGTATTGATTAACAAAATATATCAGGCAGATTCCCATCACTGCCCTCAGAAAAAAGTTTAAAATCACAGCTCCCGCTTTATTTTTCATAACAAAACTACCTCCTGTGGAAACATCTGATATATCTTATTCCCACAGAAGGTAGTTTATGCGCAGTCTATAATTTTATTTTAATCTCCCGGTTTGATCGATGATACTGATGATACCGGACTCCGGCTGCATCCATCATCCGTTTGGATGCCATGACACTCGGGGTGTCCGCATACTTGTCACAATCATAAATGACCTCTTTAATTCCCGACTGAATGATCGCTTTTGCACATTCATTGCAGGGAAACAGCGTAACATAGATCGTTGCGCCCTCCAAGCTTCCTCCGCGGTAATTTAAGATCGCATTGAGTTCGCTGTGCGTTGTATAAAAATATTTATTTTCTAAAGGCTCTCCCTCCCGCTCCCACGGGAATTCATCATCCGAGCAGCCAGTCGGAAATCCGTTATACCCCATCGAGAGTATCTTGTGATCTTCGCTGACAATGCAGGCACCCACCTGCGTATTCGGATCTTTTGAACGCATTCCCGAAAGTACCGCAACTCCCATAAAATATTCATCCCAGCTGATATAATCTTTCCTTTTGCCGCTCATGCCAACCTCCAAAGCTTTCCGTAACCTGTACTGTTATTTTGTTCCAAAAATACGGTCTCCGGCGTCTCCAAGTCCCGGAACAATATAACCATGCTCGTTTAAATGATCATCTAAAGCTCCAATGTATACATCTACATCCGGATGATCCTCCTGCATTTTCTTCACACCTTCCGGTGCTGCAATAATGCACATCAGACGGATATTTTTAACTCCTTTGTCCTTTAACATCTGGATGGCTGCCGAGGAAGAACCTCCGGTTGCCAGCATCGGATCTACCACAAACACCTCTCTGTTTGCACAGTCTGCCGGAAGTTTACAGTAATACTCTACCGGCTCTAATGTCTCCGGATCACGATAAAGTCCGATATGTCCGACTTTTGCTGCAGGAATCATTGCCAGCATACCATCCACCATGCCAAGACCGGCACGTAAAATCGGTACAACAGCAAGCTTTTTGCCCTTTAACTCTTTCACAGTCGTTTTGCAGATCGGTGTATCGATCTCCACATCTGCAAGTTTCAAGTCTCTGGTTGCCTCATAACACATCAGCATTGCAATCTCGCTGACTAATGTACGGAAATCTTTTGATCCGGTTTCTTCTCTGCGGATGATACCGATTTTGTGCTGGATCAACGGATGATCCATTACTACGATTTTTCCCATTTTAATTTTCCCCGCTTCCTTCGTTACTTTCTTCATTTAAAAGAGTGACCAGCTTTTTGATGGTTTTTCTCATTGTTTCATAGCATAGCCCATATGCCTGCAGACTGCCGCCATACGGATCTAAAATCTCCAGTTCATCTCCGACAAGTTCCGTGAGAACATATACATTCTCCGGGTTGGCTCTCTCGTATTTTTCCAGAACCTTTTCTAACTGGGCGTGTTCCATAACAAGAACTAATGTGTCCTCTGTAAAATCTTCTTCCGTCAGCTGTGCCGACATATAGCCATCCAGATTGATCCCATTGCTGATCATGACTGCTTCCGCTTTCTGATTGAGCGGCTCCGGAAATAAAACGACCATTCCTCTCGCACCGATTTCAACCGGATGTTTTAATACATACTCCCCAAGTATGCCTGCTGCCATCGGCGCGCGGCATGTTCCGTTTTCCGCGACAAACAGGATTCGATTATATTGTTTCATGCGTTATCCTTCCTTCTCCCATCAAACATGAATCACCTGATGTCCTGCTGCTTTCATTAACCGGTTCATGATCGCCTGACCGATCCTCGGTGTTGAAAAACTCTCTGAATAAATCGCATCTACATTCCAATCATCAAATTCACGCAATATTTTGTACAAATGTCTGGCAATGGCATCCTCATCGCTTCTCGCTCCGATCGTCACCACATAATCTGCCTGATACAAAGACTCCGTCTCATCCGTTGCAACAACACCGACCTTAAGTCCTGCCGCCTGTTTTTCCCTGACCAGCGCATTGATCTTTGCAACAACAGCCTCCTGCTCTCCCTCAACCAGTACCAGATCCGCCTTCGGCGCATAGTGTTTATACTTCATTCCGGGCGCTTTCGGCTTCTTTGTGGAATCCGACGCAATGATGCCCGGATCAATGCGTACCTCTTCCCCGAGCACTTCCTCTAACATTTCTTTTGTAATATAACCCGGGCGCAGTATCATCGGTACTTTTTCCGTCAGATCAATGATCGTAGATTCGATGCCGATTCCAACCGGCCCCCCATCCAGTATCATCGGTATCTTACCATCCAGATCTAACGCCACATGTCCCGCTTCTGTCGGGCTTGGTTTTCCGGAAGTATTCGCACTCGGTGCCGCGATCATACAGCCGCTCTCATCGATCAGTGCAAGCGCAACCGGATGATTCGGCATACGGATCGCCACCGTATCCATTCCACCGGTCGTTTCATATGGAACCTTTTCATTCTTCCATACGATCATGGTAAGCGGCCCCGGCCAGAACGCATCTGCGAGTTTCTCTGCCTGCGGCGGAACTTCTTTCGCAATGGATAAAAGCTCTTCAAATCTGCATATATGAACGATCAGCGGATTGTCTGAAGGCCGTCCCTTTGCCGCATAGATCCGTTTGGACGCCTCCGGATCAAGCGCATTTGCCCCGAGTCCGTAAACCGTTTCGGTCGGAAATGCTACCAGACCGCCGGATCTTATGATCTCTGCCGCCTCCCGCATATCCTCCTTATTCGGATCGTCTGCGTCTATTTTTATTAATTTTGTCTGCATATATCACTACTTCTTTTCTAATATAATTCTTATTTTTATTTTTCCCAAACATTTATATTATCGCACATTTTATCCAAATAGGCAACAGAGTGTGCATAATTCGCGGATTTGTACCTTGATTTTCCAGCAAAATTACCATAGAACCCGAACTGTAACTTGCTATGTTTCCGTAAATGTGGCATAATTATTACTGTTCATCTGCAAACAGTTATGTTTGGAAAGGGGTTTTCATGAAAATTACAAAATCTGATTTCGGTACAACTAACACAGGAGAAAATATTAATATATACCATCTTGAAAACGAGGCAGGTGCCTATGTAGAGATCCTTAACTTCGGATGCCGTCTTGTAAAGATCGTCGTTCCGGACCGCAATGGCAATCCAACAGATGTCTGCCTTGGCATGGACACCATGTCCGCCTATGAAAATGATGACGCAAGTCTTGGTGCTGTTGTCGGACGTGTTGCAAACCGCATCAAAGACGGTCATTTTACTTTAAATGGAAAAGAATACCATCTTGCCGTAAACTGCGGTACCAACCACCTTCACGGAGGTCTGATCGGTTATGCCTCCAAACCATGGGATGCAAAAATCAAAGATGATAAACTGATCCTTACTATGATTTCCGCCGATGGCGAGGAGGGTTATCCTGGTAATCTGACTCTGACCGTTACTTATGGCTGGTCTGAGGACAATGAGCTCTCGATCGTATACGAAGCTTCCGCAGATCAGGACACCCTGCTTAACGTCACAAACCACGGTTATTTTAACTTAAACGGTGAGGGAAGCGGTGATATTCTTTCTCACGAACTGTATATCGATGCAGATTCTGTCACAGAACTCGACGATTCGCAGGCGCCTACCGGAAAACTGATCCCGGTCGACAATACACCGTTTGATTTCAGAGTGATGCACACGATTGGCAAATCCTACTACTCAGACTATGACCAGCTGCACAAATTCGGCACCTACGACCACAACTTTGTGATCAACGGAACCGGTCTTCGCGAAGCAGCTGTATTACAGTCCAAAGAAAGCGGTATCCGGATGACCTGCTTTACCGATCAGCCGGGCATGCAGCTTTATGTTGCCAGCCAGCCGATGAAACAGCCGGGCAAAAACGGTAAAATCTATGACAGCCGCACCAGCGTCTGCTTAGAGACACAGCATTTCCCGGACGCGATCAACCACGACAACTTCCCAAGTATCGTGTTACATCCGGATGCACCGTTCCATTCCAAGACGCTGTATCATTTTTCTACATTCTGATAAAAATAATTGGTCGAAAGAGCCGCATGTACCGTTTGTGTATATCCGGCTCTATTTTGCTATCACATTCCTTTGTGCTTATTTTTGTACACGGTTTTTTCGTGTTTTGACTTGTATTACCCTCTTTTTTGTATTAGAATAATCTAAAGCTACTGAAGCGGTAGCGAGTCTATGATTCTATTTTAAGGAGGGAATACAAATGGCATTCGTAATTTCTGATTCTTGCGTAAGCTGTGGTACATGCGAGCCAGAGTGTCCAGTAGGAGCTATTTCTCAGGGAGACAGCCAGTTCGTAATCGACGCAGGCGCTTGTGTAAGCTGTGGTACATGTGCAGGGGTTTGCCCAACAGGAGCTATCAGCGAGGAATAATACTTAAAGAGTTTTTGCGAGTAGAACTCTTGCGGGAAACCGCAAAAAGAAGCTGTGAAACTATGTTTCACAGCTTCTTTTTTACTTAGACAAGTCCACTTAGATCAATCTCATAGATCATCTTTTCCGGTTCCCTTTCCTGTTTATAAAACAGGATCATATACCATGGTAAATACAGGATTTCCCCATCTTCCTCCACATTCGATTTTGAAAATACAATATTTTTTTCAAACTTCCATTGTTCTACTTTCATTGCATGATCCATTGCCAGATGCTTTTTGAAGTCATTTCCTGACTTGATCTCTACAAGTTCTGTGTGAAGTCCTTTTTGTAATACAAAATCTAATTCTCCAATTTTCTTAGAATCATAATAATGAAGTTCAAAACCGTTCGATTTCAGATTTTGCGCAAATGCATTTTCCAGAATACTTCCCATATTGACGTCAACATTTCCCATCAGAAGATCAAACTGGATATTTTCCATACAGGAAGCACAAAGCAGTCCAACATCATTCATATAAAGTTTGAACAGGTTTCGTTTTTCACTTAACTGCAGCGGTGCCTGTGGTTCTGTCACGTTATAACATGGCAACGCAACGCCCGCATCCGCTAACCAGTTAAAGCTGTCCTCATACCTGATATGCCTTGCGGAAGCGTTAATACTGTTTAATTTAAATCTCCGGTTCTTCTCATTTAACTGCGCAGGAATGCTGTCAAATATTGCCTTGATCTTTATTTTTTCATTTTCCGTAGCATATTTTGCAATATCCAGGCGGTAAAGATCTAAAATACTTCTCTGATTCAGCACCACTTTTGCAATATCATGCGTATCAACATAAATCTGTACGGTTTCTGGCATTCCTCCAACTACAAGATAACTGTAAAAAAGTTTGCAAAGTGTCTCATGTACTGTCTCAGATACTTTTTCCTTTTTGTCATAACACGATTTCAAATACTGCAGTGTATGATTCTGTATGCCATTCGCCCACAAATATTCCTCAAAATCCAGCGGATACATTGGTAAAATCTGTTCAAAGCCAACCGGATAAGATGTGACATCCTTGTACCGCACACCAAGCAGCGAGCCAGATTCTATATAATCAAATCTTCCGTCCTCTACCAGAAATTTGATCGCAGACCGTACCCTTGGACATTCCTGAACTTCATCAAATAAAATCAGTGTCTTTCCCGGTTCTAACGGTGTCTGAAGATACGCTGTCAGATTCGTGATAATCGTTTCCGCTGTCAGTTTATCATTAAAAATATCTGCTGCCCTCTGGTCTGTCACAAAATTCAGTTCTGCAAAATGCTCATATTCATTTTTCCCAAACTCACGGATCAGTGTTGTTTTTCCGATCTGTCTTGCCCCTATAATACACAAAGCCTTTCCATTGGCTTTCTTTTTCCATTTTAGAAGATCCTCATACACTTTTCTTTTCAGCATTTCCATCCTCCAATATTAGGATTTCCAACTCTCTGCTCTTATATTAACATTTTTTCTTTGTTTTTCAATGTATATTGTATCATTTTTCAGTACATTTTTCTTTAATTTTTATATGATATCTGTAACATTTTTAATACATTTTTCTTTTATTTTCAGATAGTATCTGTAACATTTTCCAGAAAATGATCCACATCTTTGCTGCTGTCAAGAAAATCAGACGGTTACATAAACTATGCTGCACAAATTATATGATGCGCAAACGGTGCAAATCAGTTATAATAGTCATGAATAATAAAAATTTAAAAATGGAGTGTTATTGATTCGATGTGTCAATTAGACCCGGCAATAAAAAAAGATATTATAGCCTGCTGTAAAAAATATAATGCAAATAAAGTCATTCTATTTGGCTCCCGTGCCAGAGGAGATAACGGACCTTACAGTGATATCGACCTTGCAATTAAAGGAGCTGATAACTTTGACCGTTTATTTGCCGAATTAAAATACAATGAATTTACGCTGCTTGACATGGATATTATTGATCTGGACGGCAGGGTAAGTGAACCTTTGATGAAAGATATTTTAAATGACGGACATATTTTATATGAGAGGACAGGAAAATGAACCGAAAAATTGAAAACTTTTTTTCAAGCCTTGATACTTTACATGAAGCTTCCGTTACTGACTATACTCAAAACAAAATTGTTTTAAGCGGTTGTGTCAACACCTTCTGCCTGACTTTTGAATTATCGTGGAAAGCAATGAAATACGTTTTGGAGTCAGAAGGTGTCGATAAAGGCAGAACCGGTTCTCCAAAATTGATTCTTATGGCTGCCCTTACGCGTGGATTGATCGAAGATGAAAATGCATGGCTTCGCATGTTACGGCTCCGGAATGACGAATCACATCATTATAATCAGGAATGTGCCATTGAACTGTGCCGCATGATTCCGGAGCTTCTTCCTTATTTTGATGATCTGAAGGAGAAAATTATTGCATTCGGGTACGGAGAATAATACAAAACGCTATTGCACCAGAATCACACTCTAATGCAATAGCGTTTTTTTATGCCCTTTCTTTTTTGTTTCTGCCCCATCTTTTTTTGGTTTCTTTCTTTTTCAGGTTGCCGCGGATTGCCGCATCCAGTTTCCGGAAGCGTTCCTCGTCCGCCTCATCCTGTTCTCTCATGAGATAATTCATTTCCTTGATGACCTGCTCCCCCACATCTTCGCTGATACAGCGGCTTAATTCCTGATTATTTGCGGCAATCGCTGTTCCAACGATCTGCGTCATCAATTCTGTAAACTGTGCCATTTTATCGGTGTTATCAAGTACACTCTGATTCTCATGCTGCGCAGATACTGGCATATTTCTGCCTGAATCTGTGTATGGATTCAAATCTGCATGCTGATCCTGTTTTGCAGCATATCCATCCTGAATGCGCGTAACCTGACCAGACTGATGCTCCGCCTTGACAGCTTTTTCATCCTGCGTATATGCAACCTGGTGCAGATCCTGTTTTATTCCCGGATGTGCAGTGCCAACCTCTGCCTGCGCATCAGGTGACATATTATGTACGATCATACGGATCGCTTTCAACTGATATCCCTGTTCTTTTAATTCCTTGATCCTCTGGAACTCCTGAATGTTTTCCTTTGTGTAATACCGGTGCCCAAGTTCATTTCGCGGAACATTAAGCTCCAGTTCATCCTCCCAGTAACGTAATACATGTGACTCTACATTTACAATATTCGCAGCGTCGGAAATCATGTAACGTACCTTTTCCATTCCGGTTCCTCTCCTTCCTTTCACCTGCTAACCTATATTATAAGCATTTAAAAGGAAGCCTACAACGAAAATCGCTCGTCTTATTCCGACAGGAACCGCGAAATATTCGCTGTTGGCAGTAAAAGGTGTGTCAAAATGCAGCGACTGGTAAATTGCACAAAGCGTAAAATTCTTTTGTGACTTTGGTAGAAAATTAGAAAAACTTAGTATGCCTGTTTTAAGCTCAGTGTTTTGCTGCCACGGATGGCAGCAAAAGTCTTAACGCGCCACGGATGGTGCGTTTAAGACGTACACGTCACTCTGTGAACACACCTCGCAGGCATACTTAGCTTTTCTTATTTTCGGACATTGGAACAAAACGGATATACGCCTTGTGCAATTTTCCACTCAAAAATTTAGCTACACCTTTTACTGCCAACAGCAAAATGCTCAGGTTAACCTGAGCATTTCTTATTATTTTTCCATATTCGCAAACTTCGTGTACTGCGGCAGCCATACCAGGTTGACGGTACCGATCGGACCATTTCTCTGTTTGGCAATGATGATCTCCGAGATTCCTTTCATCTCGGAATCATGATTATAATAATCATCACGATAGATAAACATAACAACGTCGGCATCCTGCTCAATCGCACCGGACTCACGCAGGTCAGAAAGCATCGGACGGTGATCCGGACGCTGTTCTACGGCTCGTGACAGCTGGGACAATGCGATCACCGGCACGGAAAGCTCTCTCGCAAGTGCCTTTAGGGAACGGGAGATATCTGAGATCTCCTGCTGACGGGAATCAGATCCCCTGCCGGAACCGGACATCAACTGTAAGTAGTCAATGATGATCAGCTTCAGATCATGCTCTAACTTATATTTCCGGCATTTGCTCCGCATCTCCGCGATGGAAATACCAGGCGTATCATCGATGATAAGCTCCGAATTACCAATCGTTCCGGCACCTTCGATCAGCTTCTCCCAGTCAGAATCTGAGAGGTTACCGGTTCGGAGTGCCTGTGCATCCACCCTTGACTCTAAGGAAAACAGACGGTTTACAAGCTGCTCCTTTGACATCTCGAGTGAAAAGATCGCCGTGCACATATGCTCATGAAATGCCACATACTGCGCAATGTTAAGAACAAACGCCGTTTTACCCATAGAAGGACGCGCCGCGATCAGAATCAGATCGGACGGCTGTAAGCCTGCTGTGCGGTAATCAAGATCAATGAAGCCGGTCGGGATTCCCGTAACGGTGCCGGATGTCTTGGCCGCATTCTCGATCTTTTCGAGCGCATTCATAACGACCTGGCGGATCGGCACGTAATCACCGCCTCCGCCGCGTGTGGAAAGCAGATCAAACACCTTTTTTTCGGTGATATCCATGACTGTTTCAACACTCTCTTTTCCCATGTAGCACTCGTTTTCGATCTCTTCATTTAATTTGATGAGCTTGCGCCGCATGGAATTGTCTTTTACGATCTGTGCATAATATTTTACATTTGCCGAGGTTGGGACTGCATTTAACAGATCCCTTACAAACTCTAAGCTTGCAATCTCTGCCGGCACATCTTTTTCTTTTAATTTATTCTGCAAAGTGACCAGATCGACTGGAAGTCCTTTGCTGTATAATTCGATCATGGTATCAAACAGTATCCCGTACTGCTTATAATAAAAATCCTCACTGATGAGCATTTCCATAGCAGTGAGGATCGCGTCCTTGTCCATGATCATAGAGCCGATGACCGACTGTTCTGCCTCGCGGCTGTTCGGCATCGTGCGGTTGATCAGTGTTTCTTCCATTCCTATTCCTCTACTACATGTACGTTAAATTTTCCTACTACCTTCGGATGAAGCTTAATTGCAACTTCTGTCACACCAAAGGTACGGATCGGCTCCGGCAGCTGCATTTTCTTTTTGTCAAGTTCCATGCCAAGCTGTGCTTTGGCTGCAACAGCGATCTCTTTGGTGGAAACGGAACCGAATGTACGTCCGCCCTCACCGGCCTTCATTTTTACGGTAACTTTTTTATCTTTTAACTCTTCCGCAAGTGCCAGTGCAGCTTCATACTGCTCCTGTGCCACTTTGTCTGCGTGCTGGTTCTGCAGTTTTAAATCATTGAGGTTTTTTGGTGTTGCCTCCACACCTAATTTTTTCGGGAAAATCGCATTGCGCGCATAGCCGTCGCTGACATTCACGATCTCTCCTTTTTTCCCTAATGCTTTTACATCTTCTAATAAAATAACTTTCATATATAAAACCTTCTTTCCTGATTATTCTGATATATCGCCCTCTTTTAACATCTCATCAATCGTATCCTGAATGATATGTTTTGCCTGCTGCAGTGAGCAGTTGGTAAGCTGGGCTCCGGCAACGTTTAAGTGTCCGCCGCCGCCAAGCCGCTCCATAATAAGCTGTACATTGATCTCATCAATGGAACGGGAACTTACATAAATTTTTCCCTGATATTCCGTGAGAACAAAGGATGCCTTGATCCCCACAATATTTAAAAGCTCATTTGCTGCCTGTGCACAGACGATGGTCGGGCTCTCCACCTCATCTGCCGGACAGATGGAAATTGCAAATGCTCCCCGGTAAACTTCTGCATGACGCACTGCTTCCGCGCGCGCTTTGTAAGCTGCCATATCGTTGCGGAGCATCTTGCGCACTCTCGTCACCTCCGCACCCGCACGTCTTAAATAGGCTGCCGCCTCAAAGGTTCGTACACCGGTTTTTGTCATAAAGTTGTTGGTATCGATCAGGATACCCGCATAAATACAGTCTGCCTCACACGGAGCGAGACGGATATTTTCGGAAAAATACTGCAGCACCTCGGCAATCATCTCACATGCACTTGAAGCATACGGCTCCACATAAGAAAGAACCGGATTCTCGATCACCTCATTTGTCTGTCTGTGATGATCGAATACACAGACGGTCTGCGTGCACTTTAACAGTTCCGGACATTCGGTGTAGCTCGGACGGTTTACATCCACAACGACCACCAGTGTATTTTCATTGGTAAGCATAAGTGCCTCTTCATTTTTGATAAAAAGGTCTGCCGGATATCCCTTTTCCTCGGTAAAACACTCTACCAGCGGGCGCAGGGACGAAGTGATCTCATTTAACACGATCTGTGCCTTTTTGCCAAGTACCTTTGCCGCACAGTAAATACCGATCGCTGCACCGAGGGAATCCACATCGCTGATGCTGTGTCCCATAATGATCACATGCTCCCTGCTCTCGATGATCTCACGGAGCGCATGTGCTTTTACCCTCGCCTTAACTCTGGTGTTGCGCTCTACCTGCTGCGTCTTTCCACCATAATAAGTAATATCCTCGCCATCACGCACAACGACCTGGTCACCGCCACGTCCTAATGCAAGGTCAATGGACATACGCGCATACTCATAATTCTGTGTATAGCTTTCGCCATTTGCACCGATACCAATACTGAGTGTCACCGCCATCTCATTGCCGACCTTAACTGTTTTTACATCCTCGATCAGGCTGAATCGGTCTTCGCGGAGTTTTGCAAGATACTGATATTTCAATACAACAAAATACTTATCTTTTTCAATCTTGCGGACTAACGCATCCAGTTCCGTAAAATATTTATTGACTTTCCGGTCGATCAGCGCCACCAGAAGCGATCTCTTTACATCTTCAATGCTGTCAAGCGCCTCATCATAGTTGTCGATATACACAAGCCCCGCAACCATTTTCTGTTCCTGGTTTTCCCGCATGTAACGGTTCTTTTCCGTCTCATCGAAAAGATACACCGCTGTCAGATATTCGTTGCTTTCATCGAGCGTAACAAGACTGTCCACACTGTTTAACTCTTCAAAGTAGATTCTTTTTAAAGAAACACGGAAATCCTGATCTTTCAATTTCAGGCTCACTGATTCTGACCCTTCATTTTTCTGTAGAAATTCCTTTGTCAATGAAGGAAAAATCGTCGTGATCGACTTGTGATATTTTTTATCTTTCCCGGTCAGTTCTGTAAACTGTTCATTCACCCACAAAATCTTCGCATTGTAGTCTAACAGCGCATATGGTATCTCAAATTCGTTTAAAAGCTGCCTCTGTACCGTTCCGTACTGCGTTGCAAAATTGATCAGCTCATTGACTAAAACCGGCTTATTTCTCACATACACGATCAGGGACACCACAAAATAAATTGCGGTAAATATTGAAAACATCACACCTGAAAGTATGTCATCCATATAGATCACGACATTCATACATATCAGAAGAATCGTCATGAACATGGGCCAGTAAAGAGATTTTCGAAGTCTTCCTCTGAGCTTTACTTTATTACTTTTCATAATACTAATCTCCTAAATAAAAAGAAACCCGTGACCAAAAACGCATATGTCACCGCTGATTCTTCCACCCGTCCTGGAATAGTCTTTGCTAACAATTATAGCATTTTGCCCTCTTAAGATAAAGTATTTTTTAAAAAAGGAACCGTTGCAGTCATTCTGCCCGATTCCTTTTTCCTGTCTGTGACCTGATCCGGTCGTATTTAGTTCTGGCTCTCCGTATCCCGCGGAACAAGTGTCAGATAATTATCGGTATCCATATCATTGATCAGATTATCCGATAAAATCCTGTCACCGGAAACTTTCGGTTCCTCCCGCACGAAACTCTCCTCGTCAAGTTGATACCCCGTTCCTTCCGTATAAACAGCGCTGATAAATCCGGATTCCTGTCCACCGCCATAAATTGGAAAAATGATCGTATGCCAGTCATTTTCCATGTCTTCACTGATCATTACCGGAGTATGGATCTGCGAAAATGCTCCAAGCACCTCGAACTGACCATTTTCTCCCGGTCTTAAAATAAGTGCCGCATCCCCGCGATTATCAGATGTTGTATCTCCGATCGTGACCGCTACGATCTCATCCGTTCCGTCCTCGTTAAGATCCGTGTAATTATAGTAATACCGTGTCTCTTTGCATTCTTCTTCCGGAATCTGATAATACTCCGTCAGAAATGCTGCAAGATCCGGATATTCCTCATCCTCAGAATATTCTTCCATCACATTGTAGTTTTGTTCGTCCTGCTCTGCCGAAAAGAAATGTTCTTCTAATGTTTTCTCCGTCTGGGTATCTGTCTGTTCCATTGTATTTGCAGTATTTTTTTGTCCGCAGCCTGCCGTACCTGCCAGCACTGTCAGGAAAAATACCATACATAATGTCTTTTTCATGTGTCCTCCACCTGTCCGTACTGCTTACCGTTTTGGTTTATCATATATATTATATGATTCCATGCACAATTCCAAGACATTCTTGCGAAGTTTAAGAAATCCTTTAGACATTTTACTCTTACGTCCAAACCCTACAACAATCTCTGAATCTCCTCCAACGACGGCATGACACGCAGGGCACCTTTTCTTGTCGTAATGATGGATGCTGCTGCATTGGCAAATGTGAGCATTTCTTTTAACTGCTGTTTTGTAAGGTTATCTAAGCCATACTTTAATATATGGTGCAGGCAGCATGCCCCAAAGGTGTCTCCGGCACCGGTGGTTTCGATCGTGTTTTTCTGTAAAAATGCAGGAACTTCAACCAGCATATCCTTATAATAGGCTCTGCTTCCGTCCTTTCCCATAGATAAAAGGATGAGCGGGATCTGATAGGTCTGCTGCAGCATGTGGATCCCTTCGGTGTAATCTTCTTTCCCGGAAAACCACTGGATCTCATTGTCCGAAATTTTTAAGATATCACAGACGGATAAACCGTATGCCATCTGCGTTCTTGCATCTTCCATGTCTTTCCAGAGCGGCTCCCTGATATTCGGATCAAAGGAAAGAATCGCGCCGTTTTCTTTTGCGACTTTAATTGCATGTCTTGTCGCACTTCTGACCGGTTCATTGGTCATGGATAGTGTGCCAAAATGAAAGATTTTTGCATCTGCAATAATGTCATCCCTGACCTCATCCTCCCGGAGCATCATATCTGCACCCGGATTCCGGTAAAAGGAAAAATCGCGGTCGCCGTCCGGCTTTGTCTCAACAAACGCAAGCGTGGTGCGCACATCCTCATCTGTCAGAAGTCCGCTCACATCAATTCCGGCTGATTCCACGGCAGCACGAAGCTGTCTGCCAAAAATATCATTTCCGACTTTTCCTAAAAATGCGGTGCGATGACCTAACTTATTTAACATTGAAAGTACATTACACGGTGCCCCTCCCGGATTTGCCTCATAGATCGGGTTGCCCTGACCGCTGGTGCCGTTTTCTGTAAAATCGATTAATAGCTCGCCGAGAGCGGCTACATCATATTGTTTGTTCATTTATGTGCTCCTTTCTGCTATGTTAAGCTAATGCAAGGTTCTGGTTTGGTTTGTTGGAACGTTGAGAGAACGGCACAGATTTAACGAAGGCACGCTCTCGCTGCCTGTCGCTCGCAGCGGATACTAAGTGAGCAAAATACGCTCACTAAGTACCGGCGGCTCCCCAGCACCTTCTTATAAATCCGTGCCGTTCTCTCAACTGCCTGCAGTCTGTGGCAGATTTCGCCCTGGCTTCTCGGTAGTGACTGACGAATATCTCCGCAAAAGGCGTGCCGCAAGGTAATGGCTGGCAAATTGAGCGAAGCCGGGGCTGCTTTTGTGACTTTGGTAGAAAATTAGAAAAACTTAGTATGCCTGTTAACACACAGTGTTGTGCTGCCACGGACGGCAGCCCAAGTCCTAATGTGCCCGGATGGCACATTTAGGACGCACACGTCACTCCGCCACACACCCCCGCAGGCATACTTAGCTTTTCTTATTTTCGGACATCGGAACAAAACACGCCCCGGCTTCGCTCAATTTGCCTTCACAGCACCTCCGGCATCCACCTTTCCAGATATTTCCCTTACACTTCCTTAATATATACCTGCCACGACTTATACTCGTTCCCAAGCCGCGGAACCGGCAAACCAGCATATACAAGCTGTGCCCCCGTAAAATACTCCGGCTCAACCGCATTCGGTGTGCCATTGATCCGCTGCACATTTTCACCATCTGTCTGCATTCCAACAACCTCCACCCGGTATTTTTTATCTTCACCAAGTCCCCGCAGTTTCACATACTCCGTCGCCGGATTACACTGCGTATCCAGCGTTACCACCGTAACCAGCGCCTCGCTTCCATCCGGCCTGCAATACTCCCACGCAGCATATTCTTTTTTCTGCCAGACATCCGTCAGCCTGTAATACCTGCCCTGCCGGATCAGCATCTCAAAACGGTGGTAATTTTTGATCTGTGCCCTGACCTGCTCCTTTTCTTCTTCCGTCAGCAGATTTAAATCCAGCTCATAACCAAAACTGCCCGCCATAGCAACTGCTGCCCGCGTCGCAAGCTCTGTCGTCCTTCCGGTCTGGTGGTTCGGCACCGCCGACACATGGGAACCGACCGTACAGGACGGATAGGCAAATGATGTTCCATACTGTATTTTGACACGCTCGATTGCATCCGTATTGTCACTGCACCAGATCTGCGGTGTATAATACAACATTCCCGCATCAAATCTCCCGCCGCCACCGCTGCATCCCTCGATCAGAAGCGCCGGATAGCGTTCATGCAGCCGCTCCAAAAAATCATAGACACCGAGCATATAGCGGTGCAGGATTGCGCCCTGATTCTGCTCTCCCGCTGTTTTTGACCAGACATCGGTAAGATGACGGTTCATGTCCATCTTGACATAATCTGCTTTGGTTTCATCGAGCACTTTTGCAATCTGCGTAAAAATTCCGTCCACCACTTCTTTTCTGGAATAATCAAGCACCAGCTGATAGCGCGCACGCACCGGTTTCCGACCCGGAATTGTAAAAGCCCAGTCCGGATGCTCCCGGTAAAGATCACTGTCTTCACAGACCATTTCCGGCTCGATCCAGATTCCAAACTTCATGCCAAGTGCACGAATTTTTTCTGCAACTTGTGAAAGCGGCATGCCGAGTTTTTTCTCATTGACTGTCCAGTCGCCCAGTCCCGCCAGATCATCATCGCGCTTTCCGAACCACCCGTCGTCAAGCACCAGCATCTCCACGCCAAGCTCCGCCGCCTGTTTAGCGATCTCTATGATCTTTTCCCCGGTAAAATCAAAATAGGTTGCTTCCCAGTTATTGATAAGTACCGGTCTTTTAGTATCGCGGTATGCACTGCGGCAGATATGGCTACGGATCAGCCGGTGCAGATTCCACGAAAGCGCCGAAAAACCATTTGCCGAATAACTCAGCACTGCCTCCGGTGTGTCAAACGTCTCTCCCGGCTCTAACTTCCACGAAAACATTTCATCGGATAAGCCCATGACAAGCCTTGTCTGCTCATACTGGTCTTTTTCTGCCTCCGCCTTAAAATTGCCGCTGTACAAAAGCATACAGCCGTAACATTCACCGGCATCTTCCCCGGTCTGTTTTCCCGCCAGCATCACAAACGGATTCTGCTGATGGCCGGATGACCCGCGCCTGCTTCCAAAAACCTGATTTGCATGCTCCACCGGGGTGCGTTCAAAAATCCGCTCCATCCCATGTCTGCCGTGGAAATGGATCACATCAAACTCTCCGGTCATAAAATCGAGTGCAGCACTTGCCGCCTTTTCTACATGAACCGCCTCTGTGCCACAGTTTGTAATCTGTACAGCCCTTGTGATGATATCAAGCTCTGCAAATACACCGTAGAGCAGTGTCACACGCACACCACCCGGCGCATCCTCCAGATATACTTTTAACGTCTCACTCTCTGCGCCCGTTTCGTCATAAGCAGCCGGAAGTCCCGGAATCTGATATTTTCCTTTACATACTTCACAGGAAACATACCGCAGATCCGCACAGTAACTCCCATCCGCATTTTTTTGCACAAACGCCGGACTGCGGAAATCCCCGTTTCCAAAACACGGATACTCCTGTGGCAGTGCATCCATGGAATATGTCTTGTCGCACTCCGCCTCATACGGATTGCCGGAAAATCCCCTGTCATAATAGGTCAGAAGATACCGCATATCGCCTGTTAAACGTTTTCCATAATAAAGATGGAGCAACTGCCCGTAATTGCCGACTCCCATCTGGTAAGTCGTATTTTTTGTATGCAGTGTGATCAGTTTCTGCTCCTGATCTATGATGATTGCCATAGTTTTTCCCCTTCCACTCCAAACTTATTTCCGGTAAAATACCTTTGCCTCGTAAGGTCTTAAATAGATGCCATTTTCTGTTTTTACCACATCGTCATAATTGCTGATCAGGACTTTCTCGTCCCCAGTAAAACCGTCTTCCAGGGTAAAATCCATCTCCTGCTCCCTGAAATTGCAGACCACAAACAGTTTCTCATCTCCAAGTGTTCTGGTGTACGCAAACACATCCGGGTGTTCAATCGCCTTACTCTTGTATACACCATACACAATAATCTCCATCTGATGACGCAGTTCGATCAGTTTCTTATAATAAGAAAATATAGAATCCGGATCGTTTACCTGTGCTGCCGCATTGATCTTTTTATAATTCTCATTGACAGAGATCCACGGTGTTCCTGTCGTAAATCCCGCATTGTCACTGTCATCCCAGTGCATCGGGAATCTTGCATTGTCACGGCCGATGGCATTGACAAATTTTAACATGGTCTCCTCGTCCAAAATACCGCCCCCGACAAAATCACGGTATGCATTTTTGATCTCAATATCGCGGAACTCCGAAAAATCCCTGCATTTCCGGTTTGTCATTCCAAGTTCCTCGCCCTGATAAATATAAGGTGTTCCCTTCATAAAATGCAGACAGGTTGCAAGCATTTTTGCAGAGATCTCGCGGTACTCCTCACTGTCATTTCCAAATCTTGACACGGCTCTTGGCTGATCGTGGTTATCCCAGTAAAGACTGTTCCATGCCACACCTTCAAGTCCGTCCTCCCATTTCTGAAATACCTTTTTGAGCTCCACCAGATCAAAACTGCCGTCACTCCATTTGCCATACTGTGTCTGTCCGAGATTGACATGCTCAAATGTGAAGATCATATCCAGCTCATTTTCGTTTGTTCCGGCATAGCGTTTTGCATCTTCAACGCCTGCTCCGGCACCTTCGCCGACTGTCATCCAGTCAAATCTGGAGATTACCTTTTCATTCATCTCTTTTAAATACTCATGTACACGCGGGCCATTGTTGACATAAGGAGAAGAATCCCCGAATTTTTCATTGCCACGCACCACACCGTCCGGAAAACGCTGGTCTTTTGATATCATCGTAATGACATCCATACGAAATCCGTCGATGCCGCGCTCGCCCCACCAGGTCATCATGTCATAGACTTCCTGTCTGAGTTTTGGATTTTCCCAGTTGAGATCCGGCTGTTTTTTGGAAAACATGTGAAGATAATACATATCCGTTGTCTGATCGTACTCCCATGCGGATCCACCAAAACAGGAACCCCAGTTATTCGGTTCTTTTCCGTCTCTTGCCTCACGCCAGATATAATAATCGCGGTACGGGTTATCCTTACTTTTTCTGCTCTCCACAAACCACCGGTGCTCATCGGAACTGTGGTTGACGACCAGATCCATGACGATCTTAATGCCAAGTTTGTGTGCCTCGGCAAGCATTTCATCAAAATCTTCGATTGTACCAAACTCCGTCATGATATCTCTGTAATCACTGATATCGTAACCGTTGTCATCGTTCGGAGACTGATAGACCGGGGATAACCAGATCACGTCAATTCCCAATAATTTTAAATAAGACAGCCGGCTCTTAATGCCGCGAAGATCGCCGACACCATCACCATTGCTGTCCATAAAGCTGCGCGGATAGATCTGGTAGACTACCGCTTCTTTCCACCATTTTTTTTCTTCCATAGGATTTTCCCTCCTGCTATACATCTGGCTCATATACATATTAAATTAAGTTGTCTCCCTTACTACAAGTGATACCGGCAGAGTGGTACGGTTCGGCACAAGTTCCCCATTGCCGGAACGGACAAGCAGTTCCACTGCCATCTTTGCCATCTCTCTGATCGGCTGATGAATTGTTGTGATCGGCGGTGTCGTCAAAGAAGCAATATTGACATCATCAAAACCAACAATCTTCATCTGTGACGGGACATCAATATTTAACTTATGGCATACCTGAAGAAGCTGTGCAGCGATCAGGTCACTGCTGGCAAAAATTCCGTCTGTGTCCGGATTCTCCTTTAACAGTTTTTCCAGAATCTGATGGTATTCGAGACGATTATACTCAAACGCCGTGGTATCTGCGATCTTATAAGAAATATTCTGTTTTTCACACACCGCACGAAAACCAACCGCACGCTCATCTGCCGGCATGGCAGTCTCATGAACACCGCTGATATGGATCAGATGTTTACAGCCGCAGTCGATCAGATGCTGTGCAGCAAGGCGTCCCCCCTGCTCATTGTCACACTCCACCTCTGCTGTTCCATTTTCAAGATAACGCTCAATCGTGATCAACGGGACATTTAGTCCGGTAAATTTCTCAACGCCAACCGTTCCGCTGCAGAGAATGACTCCCGCCACACGGTTACTGGTACACATTTCCATGTACTCCCATTCTTTTTCATTTTTCTCCTGGGAGTTAAACAGCAAAATCTTGTGTCCGTGATGATATGCCTGACTCTCTAAATTGCTGATCAGTTCCGCAAAATATGGGTGTCTGATATGCGGCACGATCACACCGATGGTATTGGTCGTCTGCTTTGAGAGAGAACGCGCCACCTCATTCGGACGGTAATTAAGTTTCTTCATCGCCTCATATACTTTTTTTCTTGTTTCTTCGCTGATATATCCACGATTATTCAGTACGCGGGAAACAGTGCTTACCGTCAGTCCTGTCTCCTTCGCCACATCCTTTAAGGTTGCCATACTTCCTCCCCGAAAACCTGTATCTTCTCTATGCTGCCCTTTTCCACACAAAATTTCTCTGCAACTTCAGGCAGTTCGAATATACCTATGATTGTACCACAATCCGCAGTCACTTCAAGAATCACGTCATCAAAAAGCAAAGAAAAATCACGGATTCCGGCACCTATCGAAACTGTTTCCTCACCGGCTTTTAACTCACCAGTTTTTGCATTGTATACAACATTAAATTTCTGGTTGATTCGGGCACTTAAAATGTCCTCTGACTGTGCACGGGTAATCTGAATTTCTGTTGCCGTGTCCTGCCCAAATTTCCACTGAAACGTATTTTCCGTACTGTCATACACCAGTTTTTTACTGTTTTCATACTCCCTGACCGGTTCCTGTCTCAGCACCTTTTCACCATTCTTATATGCAACAGAAAATTCTCTCGGCAATCCCATCGCCCCGGTATAATTTCTTCCCCGGTTTGGCAGCCTTAACCACGGAACCGAAATCACACGATCCCCTGTATTGCTGTAAGTCTGCGCCGCATAAGCCATCTTGTTGATGTATGCCGCATGACGCACGCCGTCGGTCTGAAACTTAAATCCATCAAAGTCACCCCAGAAGTAGTAACCATCTGCACTCCAGAACATCCAGGTTTCATTTCCTTTTTCATCTTTCAGACATACCAGATCCGGACATTCCCACGCCTCCTTGAATGTCAGGCGGTCGGTCTGTTCCCAGTTTAGCAGATCGGTGGAACGAAAAATGCCAAAATCATTTTCCTCTAACCACAGTGTCATGATATAGGCACCGCTTTTTTCATGCCAGAACACCTTCGGATCACGGTTTTCTTTACAAACCGTCGGAAGCACACTTTTGTCAATTTTATGGAGTGTCTCCCCTCCATCCGTGCTGTATGCAATGCGCTGGGTAAACTGTTTCCCTGCGCTCCATTTATTATTATTTCCGGCTGCCGTATAGAAAAATACCAGCGCATCTTCCGGCAGTCCGAGCATCTTACGATCATTTACAATACCGCTTCCGGAAAACATCGTTCCGGTCTCATCCGGGAAAAGTACATCATCCTTCTGCTCCCAGTGCAGTAAATCCCTGCTTACCGCGTGTCCCCAGCTCATATTTTCCCACTGCACATCAAACGGGTTATGCTGGAAATACAAATGATACACGCCCTCGGCATATACAAGGCCATTCGGATCATTCATCCATCCGGTCTGCGGTGTAAAATGAATCGAAGGGCGGCGGAAAGCCTCACCCTGCGTAGCACGGAGAGATTTTTCTTCCGTTTCAGGTACGTCCTCATTTCTGATTCCGTCAAAGAAAGCTTTCCTAAGATCCCCTCTTAGAATTAGTGTTTTATCGGTAAATTGCTTTACCGGAAAACGGGCATAATAACTGACAGGGTATGTTTCATCCTCTGCCTCTCCCGCCGGGATCTGAAACTCAAACAGCTTTGTTTCGCTGTTATCCTCCCGGCAGAATATCTCAAGCATACGGTTGTTTTTTTTGCCGCCAAACGGCAGCTCGCCATACGTGGCACAGACCGAAATAAGCAGCCACCCTTTTTTGATGTATATTTCCTTTTCCATGTCTTACAACCTCCTACTTATATTTTTCCTTTTTAACCAGCACTTGTAAGCACATAACATCTTTCACTGGTCAGCATATTTTTGCATTTTTCTTATTCGTACTACTGATAACGTTGACACCCTATTGTGCAATTATCTTCAAAACGCACGAACTTCTCCGTCTTCTGTATAAGTGATCTCAAACTTCTTCGCCTTAAAGTCAGCGGAAAGTTTTGCCCACGCATCACCGTTTCTTCGCACGATCACAAGCTTATCATCGTCACTGGTTTCGAGTTCAAACGTTCCATCGAATGCCGGGTGAGCATTACGGAATTCCATCATGCGCAGAAGTTCTGCCACGACCGGACGTTTTACTTCCGCATCGATCTCTTCTTTTGTATAGTAATGACGGTTGATGTTCCGTCCCACTTTCGTCTCTTCCAAAAGTTTTAAGTCATTCTTTCCTGCCAGCAGTCCGACATAGTAAACCTGCGGGATACCCGGTGCAAAGAACTGAACCGCTCTCGCTAACAGATACGCATCATCCTCATCGCCAAGTGCGGAATAATAAGAACAGTTGACCTGATAAATGTCAAGGTTATTGTACGCTGCGGTATTATAGATTTTCTTGACATTTGCACCAAACTTAAAGATATCTTCCTTGGTGCGCCCGATCTCCTCATCCGGCAGCAGATCTTTAACATCTACCACACCGATTCCGTCATGCGTATCAAGTGTCGTGAACTGTTTGCGCGGGCAGATCTCAAACCAGTGTTTTAAATACTGTGTCTGTCCATAGTATAATGCATTAATGAGCAGCATTGGAAGTGCAAAATCGTATACATAGTAATCTTCTTTTGCGATCTTCTCCTGCATCGTGTAATGCTCATGAATTTCCGGTAAAAGTGTAACTCCGTAAGGTTTTACGATATCCTCACACTCTTTTAAGAACTCCCATACATCCGGCTCAATGAAAAAGCAGCTTGTTCCGGCTTTTTTTGTTGCATAGGCAAATGCGTCGAGACGGATCATTGCAGCACCATGCTCACACAATGTTGTTAAGTTGTCGCGGATAAAACGCTTTGCCGTCTCAGATTTACAGTTGATATCGATCTGCTCTTCATCAAACGTGCACCATACTTTTTCAGATGTTCCGTCTGCAAAATGTGCCTCCACATACGGTGCACGCGGCTTTCTTTTGTAGATTGCATCCACCTGCTCCTCGGTCGGCTCCCCGTTTTCCCAGAAATCTTTGTAGCGGATGAACAGGTCATGATACTCAGATGCATCTTTTTTCTCCAGAAAGTCTTTGTAATACGGGCTCTGTGCCGAAATATGATTGATCATATAATCAAACATCAGGTAATACTTTTCTGCCAGATGTTCCACGTCGTTCCAGTCACCAAATGCCGGATCGACTTTGTGGTAATCCATCGGTGCAAATCCCCTGTCTCCCGAAGAAGGGAAGAACGGAAGGATATGGATCCCTCCCACTGCTTTTTTAAAATATTTATCTAAAATCTCGTTTAAATCTGCCAGATTATGTCCCATCGAATCCGAATAAGTAATCAGCATACATTTGTTTTCCAACTTTTTCATATCAATCTCCATTTCTGCATAAAATCCTGTTTTTATGCTCACCACCATTTCACTGCTGTCACTTCACAGGAATAATACTCTTTTATGATTTCACCGCGCCGGCTACCACGCCATCGATGATCTCTTTCTGCAGGAACAAATATAATACCAGAATCGGGGCAACGGTAAGTACCAGTGCTGCCATGATCACACCGTAATCGGATGAGTAAGTTCCGTAGAAAGAATAAGTCGATAACGGAAGTGTATATAAGTTTTTCTTTCCAAGTACCAGTGAAGGAAGCAGATAGTCGTTCCAGAATGCCAGTACGTTTAAGATCACAAGGGTTGCCGTAGTCGGTTTTAACAGAGGAAATACGACCTTGAAAAATGTCTGTACATTGGTACATCCATCCAGATATGCCGCCTCCTCCAGTGAAAGCGGGATACCGCTCTTAATAAATCCCTGATAAATGAATACTGACATACTCATCGCAAATCCGGTATGCATAAAGATCAGTGTCAGTCTGTGGTTTAACATATGAAGTCCGGAACCGTAAATGGAAACTAACGGGATCATGATCGCCTGGAATGGAATGATCATGGATGCTGCCATCAGTGCAAAGAATACTCTGGAAAATGTATTTTTTGCGCGGGTAAAATAATATGCTACCATAGATGCGAAAATGATGACGAGCAATGTGCTTAAGCCTGTGATAAACAGGGAGTTTCCAAACGCTTTTATGAATTCCATTTTCTCAAATGCTTTTGTATAGTTTGCAAGTGTATATCCCTTTTCTGTAATAAAGGAAAATGGATTCTTGATGATATCACGTTTCTGTTTAAAGGAGTTTAACAACACCAGAATGAACGGTACCATATAAAGCAGGAATAAAACAATGATCGCTGTAAAGCCAACAACATCCAATACACGGCGTTTTGTCCCGCCAACTTTTGAACCTCTGCTCATTATGCCTCTACCTCCTTCTTCTTTCCGATATAGATCTGTGCACCGCTGATGCATGCAACAATGATAAATAAGATCAGTGCTTCAGCCTGGCCTACGCCATAATTTCTGGATGTAAATGCCTTTTCATAGACATACATCGCAACCAGTCTGGTGGAACCGTAAGGCTCACCGCCTGTCAATGTAAGGTTTACATCGTAAACCATGAATGCTCTCGATAAGGTAAGGAACAGACAGATAACAAACGACGGCACCATCAGCGGTAAGATAATGCTCTTCATTTTCTGGAAACCTGTTGCCCCATCTATGCTGGCTGCCTCAAGCACATCTGTGGACAGCCCTGTGAAACCGGCGATGTAGATTAACATCATATAACCGGATAATTGCCAAACTGTAACGATCACCATGGACCAGAATGCTTTATTCGGATCCGCTAACCAGGAAGTGGAAAATAATCCCCAGCCTGTGCTCTTTCCCATGTTTACAAGCACTCTTGAAAATACGAACTGCCAGATAAATCCAAGTACGACACCACCGATCAAATTCGGTGTAAAGAAACCGGCACGGAAAAATTTCTGGCCTTTGATTCCGTTTGTCAGTGCATATGCTAAAAGGAATGCTACTGCATTGACTAAGATTACCGATAAAACTACATATTTTAAAGTAAGTCCCATAGAGGACCAGAATGCCGTATCTTTAAATACGGAAATATAATTCTGCACGCCGATAATATTTTTTACTTTGCTGACTCCATCCCAATCGGTCAGTGTCAGGTAAAAACCATACAGGAAAGGCAGTATGACAACTGCACAGAAAATTAGACATCCCGGCAGTGCAAAGATACATAGATTTTTAATTTTTTCTCCCGTTTTTCTACCCATAACCCTAATTCCTTTCTGATATCCCCACGGAAACTGCCATCATGCTTTTTCAGATGGCATTCCCGCAGAGATGATATATGGCTGTGATCCGTACGGTCACGCTCAGATATTTTTGTTTTTTCTTTAGATACGATTAATTCTGTGATGTCCAGTAGTTGTCGATGTCTGCTGCAAGATCATCTCTTGTACACTGTCCGCCAAGGTATTTCTGCATGGAAGCTCCAAGTACGCTCCAGTGGTCAGAAGGTGCGATATAGCTGGATGAATAGGTGTTTCCTGCTGCCATTTTTGCCTGAATGTCTTTTCCAAGCGGATCTAATACTTCATAAGTATTGTTTTTACATGCCGGGATCACTGCTGCGTCTTCTACTAACATTTTCTGTCCGTTGTCAGAGTATACCAGCCAGTTGACAAATGCCTTTGCCGCCTCCTGCTGCTCCGGTGTGGACTGCTCTGCATCGATCATTAACTGTTTAATTGCGCTTGCCTGAATACCGTTGTTTGCAAAATCAGAAGTATCATTTCCTAAAACATATGGAATGAATCCATACTCATCACTGTCAGAAGCGCCTGCCTCTTTTAAGTTTGGCCAAGCCCAGCATCCATTGATCCAGAGAGCGGCATCGCCGTCAGCTAAGAAGATCGGATCCTGATCGTAAAGAGCGCCTAAAGGATCCTCTCCGTTGATGTTGTACTGGCTTAATAAATCAAAAGTATCCATGAACTCGTTGAATCTGTCATAATCTTCTGCCTTTAATGTACCTGCTTTTAACTCATCGATCACTTTGGCACTTCCCTCTGTGGTTCCGTCGTAGGAATCATAGATAAATCCAAGCTGATGTGCGCCTAAAGACCAGTCTTCTTTGGAGATAACAACCGGATTCTCCATGCCGCCTGCACGAAGGTTTTCAAGCAGTTCCTTTAATGCATCGTAGGAATTGATGGTGGATGGATCAAACTCTTCTCCTAAAGTATCCTCGATCGCTGTTTTATTGTAAATGATTCCACGTCCCTCAACACAGAGTGGGAAGCTGTATATCTTTCCGTCAACCTGTGTGGTCTGGTTTACACACTCTTTTACCCACTCTTCATCGGAGAGATCAACTGCATACTGGGAAGCAAGTGCAACAACGTCTGTGGCATCTATGATCGCCATTGTCGGTGCTGTTCCTGAGTTGTATGCGCTTGTAATTCTTGTATACGGAGACTCACCGGTTCCACATGCCTGAACCTCAAGCTCGATTCCTGTATCTTCTTTAAACGCCTCTGCCATATCTTCAAGTGCTGTCTGGATCTCAGCTTTACTGTTTAACATGGTGATCTGTGTTCCTGCCAGATCTGATGTATCAGTGCTTCCGGCACTCTCTGTTCCTGCTGCATCTGTGCTCTCACCGGCATCACTTTTGCTCTCTGCGCTATTGCTGCCTGCATTTGCTGTACCTGTACTGTTGTTGCTTCCGCAGCCTGCTAACATCCCCATTGTCATTGCTGCTGTCATGAATACTGCTACCACTTTTTTTGCTTTCATTGTTTTTCCTCCACTCTTTCATGATCTAAAATATGATTGGTTCCCGTTCCCATTTTACTAATTCTTTTTGGCTGTCCGTCATCGCTGTCCTTACTGTGCCCTTACTTTAACACTACTTTTTGTATATGTCAAGCGGTTGACATATGATTTGTCAGTTATAATCAAATAATTACATTATTTTTTGTACATATTTACAATAAATTTTTTGCATTTCTAATCATTTCTAGGTATTTAGAACTATTATAGCGTGCTATTTTATGCCAATCGGTTGACATTTTAAATTTTATCAATTCCGATTCCTGTTTATGGTACTGGAAAAACACACACCTATCATGCAAAGCAAAAAGAGGACCTCACAACTTAGTTGCAAAATCCTCTTTCCGGTGTGCCACACATTTTACTGTATGACGGGTATATTAAATTTATTTGGGAACTACTTACTGATCTTTATCTTCTTTGCACTGCTGAAACTTCCATAAACTTTTGCTCCTGTGGAATCTTTCTTATAAGCACGTACTTTTACATAATATGTCTTGCCTTTTGCCAATTTTCCAAGTGTTTTTGATGTGCCTGATATTGTTACTTTCTTTACATTCTTTTTGAATTGCTTATCCGTAGAATAAACGATCTGATATCCGGCTGCACCGTCCACTTTCTGGACTGTAACTTTTGCTTTTCTTCCCGAAACAGCTTTCATTTTCTTAATTGCAGATTTCTTTACGGTCACTTTCTGCCATTTCGCATATAAAGTAAGATTCTTTTTGCTGCTCTTTGAGATTGTTTTAATTCTCTTTGTATACTTGCTGTCTGTATACCAGCCCTTAAAGACATATCCCTTTTTGGAAGCAGATTTTAAATTTACCTTTTCATTGTAATAATATTCCGGGTTTTTGCTGCTGTTTTTACCTTTTCCTAACTTATAGGTAATTTTATAACCTACCGTGATCTTACAGGACGCGCTTACTCTGCTTCCATCTTTTGCCATTGCCGTGATCGTGGTCACACCATTTTTCAATGCTTTTACTTTTCCATGCTTATCAACAGTCGCAACTTTTTTGTTGGAAGATGTCCACTTAACGTCTTTAATATCTGCATCAGATGGTGAAACAACAGCCTTTAATGTAAGCGTTGCACCTTTTTTCATTCCGGCTTTTGTTTTATTTAACGTGATTTTTTTAACTTTTACTTCTTTCTTTTCTGTTTCCGGTTTCTTTTCTGTATCTTTCTCCGGAGCATTTTTAATTTCTCCAAGTTTTACAGTACCAAATACTTCCGGTTTAGACCATCCCATTCCTGTTTCATCGTTCCAGCTCAATGTACCAATTCTTTTGCCACTTGCATCAGCATCATTGATCTGAAATTCAAGTCCGATCTCATCTCCGGCTTTTGGTGTGATATCCGTCCATTTAAATGACGCTTCAACAACATATCCATCAGAAGTTATTTTTGCCACAGACTTCATATTCTCTTCAAGGCACTTTTTGCCATTAAATGAGTGATCATTTGCATAACTGATCCTGTACTGCTTGTCATCGTCTTCATAAGAGTTGGATTTTCCATTATTTTCGTCGATAAATACTTCTAAGGAATCCTGCTCCCATGCATCACCGTTGGTATTATTGAGGACAGGATCTTTGATCTCGGCATATACATAAAAATTGTCTTTATCCCAGAGTAACTTCGCATTTGCAGAAACATTGGAGCCGAGATTGATTGTAATCGGAATGGTTCCGGCATTATCCCATACCGCATCTTTATCTCCGTCTACGGTAACTGTACCATAGGCAGCTTTCTCCACCCCTGGTTTCATCGTTACTTTCGCGTAATATTTACTGCTTGTTCCCTGTTTTCCTGTCAAATCATTAAATGCGGCTGTTTTATCCCCATTTGTGACCACAACATCCATTCCGATCACTTTTGCAACGGAAAGTCCTGATAACGGTACCTTTATGGTTGCCTGATAACCATTTTCTACTTCTGCTGCCTCGCTTCTTTTTACCGTTACGGTCACTGGTGTGATGTCATCTTTTCCGGAATTTGCAGAATCCACATAAACAGCAACTGCATCATTATCATCTTTTACGGCATCTTCTACCGTAACCTGCACGGTAAGACCATCTTTATCCCACATCGAAATAAAGGAAGCCGTGATATCATTCTGCATGATACTGTATGTCTTTCCTGTCACTGCATCACCTTTTTTCTCTGCAGCAACTACATCCTGAATTGACGGCTGGAGTCTGGATGCATCTACATACGCCCAGTACGCAGGTTTTGCTTTATAATTTCCATCAAAAAGCAATGGGCACTGCGCAGAGCCGTCTGCACCACCACCAACACCAGACTGTTCATGTAACCATGAATTTGGCTCGATGACCCCCCATACGGTCAATCCGGAAACGTTCGAACCATCTGCTTTTAAGCCTTTGATCGCATCGAATAACTGTTTATGACAATATGCAATTTTAGTATACTCGCTCTCTTTTGTTGCCATACCTGATGTATAAGATGCACTTGATTTAAAATCAAGCTCTGTAAGCTGTACTTTTCCTGCAGCTTTTGCATATTTTTCAGCCACTGTTTTAAACTGCGTGGCAGAAAAACTATCCACACTGTAATGTGCCTGCATGCCAAATGCATCCAGTCTGGTTCCATCGGCAGCCTTTACATCATTGATGAGTTTTACAATACCCTCACATTTTGTATTATCCGTCTCACCAAAATCGTTGTAATAAAGCTCTACATTTTTCGGTGCATACTGGTTTGCATATCTGAAGGCATTGATGATAAATTCGTTGCTCTTATATACATGCCACCAGCTTGAATTATTTCCATGACGGATCTCATCGAGACTTTCCGCTGCACTCACGGTATCTGTACGGTAAGAGTTTCCAATGACAGCCTCATTTACAACATCCCAGCCATAAAATAATCCGTCATATTTTCCATTTGCAGCTTCCCCGAAGTAATGGTCAAAGACACTTGAAATAAACCATTCAAGACGGCGGTTCATGGTCTCTTTGTCCACATAAGGTTTGGTTTTATCATAATTTTCATGGAAAAACCATTCCTGTGTCTGGGAATGCCATACAAGGACATGACCACGGATACGGATTTTGTTATCCGGATTTTCATTATTCCACTCACAGATTTTATTTATTAATTTATCTGCACGTGAAAAGTCCAAGCTGTCACCGGCTTCATTTACGACCGGGACTTCAAGATCCTGTCCTTTAAATTGGATCGTCTTTGTGTTGACTTTATCCTCTAACTGATAGTTGAACAATGCATCCGGTTTTAATTCGTTTCCAAGTGTAACCGCATTAAAGTGTTTTTCCACCAGTTCCATCAGCGTATCATCATTGATCTCATCACCGGTCACTGCTGTGCCGGCAACTACATCATTGCCTAAAGCAGCTTTCACACTTTCTTTCCAGTCCGGGATGTCCTTCTCAATAGATGGCTTTTCTCTTTCAATCTTATTCATGGACACACCGGTCACATAGTAAGTCCCTTTTACGCAATCGCCCTGTCCATAGTTGGTTCCCTGTTCTATAATACGGATGACCACCTGATCTGCAGCTTTCGGTATTTTGAAAGTTCCCTCATATTTTGTCCATTCTCCAGCTTTTAATGTCTTTGTACAGTCTCCTGACAAAATACCTGCTGAATAACTTCCAAGATATGTTGCCTCACCACCGGAAACATAGAATGGTGCAAACTCCACATTTCTCTGCTCTTCCGGAGCATCTTTGTAATCATCGGACAATTTCGCCCAGAATGAGAATTTGTATGTTTCCCCTTTTTCAACCGCATCCGTGATATCCTGCGAAAAACAATCCCCAGGGGTGGCAGTTTCCTGATTACGTGTAAGTACACCGTATGTTTTAAGACCGGAATCTGCGATCTCTTCTTCCTCTGCTGCAACTGAAACAACCGATTCTCCGGCTGCACTGTTCCATGACTCCACCGCATCAGACGTTGCAAAATCACCGTTTTTTATAATATTATTCCCCAGTTTTGCATCGCCTGCTCCTGCTTTCAGTTCAAATGTCACACTGACAAGACTTACCGTTGCATTTTCCGGTTTATCTGCCGTTATCATGATTCCGACTGCATCAATAGCGCCATCCCCCGATGGATTTATCGTGTACTCCGTCTGTCCGCTTAATCCGTACTGTGTATTAGCTGCTGTTGCATCATCTCCACCGTTGTATACTTTCAGACTGATCGGTACTTTCTGATCCGCCACCTGAAATGTAACAGCATTCACCTGTGACATTTCGATACTCTCCGGCAACGTCCATTTCACCTGATTATACTGTTTTGCAAAAGACAATTTCCACTGTCCATCTGCGAGTTCATAATCCGCGTCTCCCCATGCCACTTTCAGCTGATCTGCAGTAAAAACTTTTTTTACCCCTGAATTTTCGTTTTCATCTGCATAGACAACTGCATTTTCAAGATATGGTGTCAGCACCGGTCCTATCCCGGTAAAAACCATAGCACTGCATAAAGCTGCGCATACCCCTGCTTTCCAATTTCGTTTCAAACCCCGTTCTCCTCCTTTTATATATTTTCTACCGTTACAAATTTATGTTAGCAGAAGAAAATATTAAAAATAGAGGAATTTTTATAGAAAAAAACCGGACAGATAATAGAATACACTCTCTGCAGACATCCATTATCATGAGTTAAAAAAGTGGAGAATCCTGCAAAAAACAAAATTCTCCACTTTCTATCATGTTTTTACCACATGACATATATTATAAATTTACTTTTTGGGCTACTTACTGATCTTTACCTTCTTCACACTGCTGAAACTTCCATAAACCTTTGCGCCTGTGGAATCTTTCTTATAAGCACGCACTTTTACATAATAGTTCTTGCCTTTTGAAAGTTTGCTTACCATTGTCACCGATATTGTTGATCGCTGAAATAACACTTCTTACTTCATTTGCCTGTCCCTGTATGGAAAATGTATAATCCATACCATCTACTTTTGTATCATTATTACCTTTACGAACAGTATTTTCATGTCCATCGCCATCCTCTAAACTTGTTGCCCAGGATGTCTCTGCTACCATTACTTTTTTGTCATAAGTATCAGCGATATTCTTTAAAGTACTGGTAAGATTGTCAAGTGTTCCATGCCAGTATGGATAATAAGAAGATGCAAATACATCATAGCTTACATCATATGTATTCAGATTTTTTGCATAAGTTGCATAGTTTGCGCTTTTTTCCGGATTTGCAAAATGAACAGCAACCAAGATTTTCTTTCCTTTTGCCTCTCCTGCTGCGTGAACCGCATCTGCACCGGCATCAAAGATCCTGCACATGTTTTCCCATGTACTCTCACCACAGACACCGTTGTTTGTCTCATTTCCAACCTGAACCATTCCAACATCAACACCTGCATCTAACAGTTCTGTAATGCTCGCTGTTGTATAATCAGATACAGCTGTCACTTTCTGATCGATCGTATAACCCGCCCAGGCTTTCGGTGCCTTCTGTTTTCCCGGATCTGCCCAGAAATCAGAATAATGGAAATCAATTAACACCTTCATGCCTGCGTCGGTTGCCCATTTTCCGATTTTCTTTGCTTTTGCAAGATCGTTATTTCCACCACCGTATCCTTTTCCATTGCTGTCATATGGATCATTCCACACACGTATACGCACATAGTTGACACCTGCTTCTTTTAACTGGCTGAAGAACTCCTGATCACCTATCACGTTACCGTTCCAGTCTTTGAATGTCACTCCGCTGTCTCTTAAGCTGACATAAGATGACACATCCACACCTTTGATAAAATCATTGCTCAGTCCATCTACTTTCTGTACAAAAATACCATCAGCTCCGGTATCAACGATGCCTGCATCAACCAGTGCATCTTTTGCAGCCTGCAGGACTGTTTTAGCTTCTGTTAATTCCTCTACGGTTTTGTTGTCTTTATCCCCATAAACTGCTTTTGCTGATGTAAGCGCTGTCTGTAATGCACTCCAGGTATCTGAAGTGTAATCTGACTCTGTCAGGGCTTCACAGGCTGTGATAAGGGTATTTAAAGCCTCTGCTGCTTCGGTTTTTTCCTCTCCATCAGACAGATTTTTTGTTAATGTAATGTCATCTACATCGAACCAGTATCCGGCACCTAATGTACCTGCAATTTTAATAATAATACTTCCGCTTTCATCTACTACTATATTTTCAACCTTAAACGTCGACCAGTTATTCCAGCCATTTTCCGTACTTAATACTGTACTCTCGTCTCCCGCATAAAACTTTAAATCTGCAGTTTTATCATTTGCTCCATCTATACTTAACATAGCGGTATAATTTCCTGCTGAAAGTCCCGTAATCTCCTGAGACATAACAAACTCGGCTTCGTTTTCCGACCAAATGTTGATATAACCCGTCGTATTATTTGTCATACCTGTGTCTGTACCTTTTTTTAAGTTTGGCGAATAATCGCCACCACCCAACAAAAATGTCCATCCAGATGCATCTGTCTCAAAATCTCCATTTGTTATCAGATTACTGCTGCTTGCAGTTTTTACATTCTCCGTACTTTCCTCTGTCTCTTCCACACTCACAGAAACTGTCTCTTCGCTTCCTGCTGCCCAGACATCCGTTGTCCCGGCACTTGTCACAATCAATGTCGCTGCCAGTGCCGCTGCCAGCATGCGCTTTACCATCCCACTTTTCATTATTTTTCCTCCCCCAACATCTTGTTTGCGCAACGCTGTTGTTCCTATGCTCTGAAAGAAATTTCATTTTCCCAGTTTTAACAACATTTCTCGTTTTTTTCTTTGCGAAACCGGTTGTTCATATTGTTATTATATATGCCACATATAACTTGCGCAATAGACACAAATCATAGAATTTGCATGCACTTTGTCTTTATATTGCATTTTATTCATATTATTTTTGTGCTTTTATAAAATATTTTTCTATAAATCCACGCCCAATTTTTGCGCAACAGCGTTCGTTTTTTTACTATATTTTTCCATTTTATCAGCAAAAATTTCTGTTTATTTACTTTATTTATAATTATTTTCAATAAATTCGTTGTTTTTCGTTTGCATAGGTATATAATGGAAGAAAAACGCAAAGGAGCATACGGTTATGAAAAACAAAAGAAAACAGATTTCCAATGAAATCTCAATCCGCATTCTGTCGGTCGTTATCACAATATTCGTCATTTTCTCTATTGTAGTTGCGATCATGATCGGGAACATCAGCTTGTCCTCACAAAAAGACGAACTGGAACTACAGTCAAAAGCTGCCTCATATCAGCTTGAAACCTTTTTTAAAAAGTACACAACTACCGCGGAACAGATGGCTCTCAATCCCGATATACGGGAAATCCTGACTGAAACTAAATCCGGCGATTCCATTAAAGAAGCCACCCTTTATCAGGATGTATTTAAAGAGCTGCAGAGTCATCAGGCAACAGACAGTGAAAACATTCTTGCTGCCTGGATCGGTGATATTGATGCTAATGTTCTGACCCAGTCAGACGGCTATACCAGTGACAGTTCTTTTGATATCACGCAAAGAGACTGGTATCAGGTAACACAAACCGGTAAAAGTATGCTCACCAACGCTTACACAGATGTCAGCACAGGCAAATTAATTTTAAGCGCCGCCGCACCCGTATACGATCCTTCCGGAAAAAATGTTGTCGGTGTTGCCGGATTGGATATTGCCTTAGACCATATCAACGAATTATTTTTCTCCTACACAGTAGGTGATAATGGTTTTGTAATTCTTTTAACATCTGACGGAACCATCATTTACCATCCAAATACAGATTATCAGTTAAAAACTCTTACTGAGATTGGTGTAAGTGATAATGTAGTCAATGCTCTTGGAGGTGGAAATACCGCAGTAAAATATACCATTGGAAATAAATCAAGATATGGATATATTGTAGACATTACAGATACCGATTATTTTGTTTTAAGTTGTCTGCCAACCAGTGAATATTTTTCCAGCCTCACCATATGCATGGTTATTATGCTTGTACTGATCGTCATCGGTATTGCAGCCACTGTCATTGCCATCCGCAAAGTCGCTTCTGCTATTACAAAACCGATCAGTACATTAAATGATGTTGCACAGGAACTTGCCAAAGGAAACCTTGATGTATCCCTTAAGATTCACTCTGACAATGAACTCGGCGAACTTTCTGACTCCATCCAGTTAACGGTAGACCGCCTGAAGGAATACATTAATTACATTAATGAGATTACCTATGCCTTAAACCGTTTAGCAGATGGAAAATTAAAATTTACACTGAAATATGATTATGCCGGAGATTTTTCAAAAGTAAAAGAAGGTCTTATCAATATTTCTGAATCCATGCAAAACATCATGACTGATATTATCAACACTTCCAGTCAGGTGTCTGCCGGTTCTGAGGATCTTGCCAAAGCAGCACAAAGTATTGCGGAAGGCGCCACCACACAATCAGCTTCCGTAGAAGAACTTGTTGCCACCACAACTGCTGTTACCGATCAGGTAAAAGAAAATACTGCTGCTGCACAGGTTGCGGCTGATGAAACATTAAAAGTAACTGATATGATGCGAAACAGCAAAGATCAGATGTCACTAATGACAGAAGCAATGAATAAGATCACACAGACCTCCAATGAGGTTGTCGGCATCATTAAGACAATTGAAGATATCGCAGACCAGACAAATCTGTTAGCATTAAATGCTTCCATTGAAGCTGCACGGGCAGGTGAAGCCGGAAAAGGATTTGCTGTTGTTGCCTCCGAGATAGGTTCTTTAGCCGAGGAAAGCTCCAAAGCAGCCAATACGACCAAAGATCTCATCGGTATTTCCATTAACGAAATTGAACATGGAAACCAGATTGTAAATGACGTCGTCACTTCCATTCAGGAAGTCATGGAGGCTGTTCAGAAAGTAAATGAAATGATTTCAAAGAGTTCCGAAACTTATGTCCAGCAGGAGCAGAGCATGGAACAGCTTGAGATTGGTATTGAAGAAATTTCTAAAGGAGTGGAAGACAACTCTGCCGCTGCCGAAGAAACTTCTGCCACATCGGAAGAGCTTGCCGCTCAGGCTACTACGCTAGAGCAGCTTGTACAGAGATTTGACCTGACCAACGAGGAATAACACGCTGATCTAACGCCGGAACAGTTAAAAAATCCCCTGTAACCAGCAATACAAATATAGCAGGTTGCAGGGGATTTCTTCTATTCACTGTGAATTTTATTCGTTGCGAATTTATTCGCTGCGAATTTATTCGCATACGTACGGCATTAATGCAACGTGACGAGCTCTCTTGATAGCTACTGTAAGAGCTCTCTGATGTTTTGCACAGTTTCCTGTGATTCTTCTCGGAAGGATTTTTCCTCTCTCAGAAACATATTTCTTTAATTTTGCTGTATCTTTGTAATCGATTTCGTTGTTTTCTTTACCACAGAATACACAAACTTTTTTTCTTCTGCGGCCGCCTCTTCTCTTCATTGGAGAGTCTGGTCTTTCGCCTCTATTGTAAGCCATGATTGCTTTCCTCCTATTTTATTCTATCAGTTTGTATTAAATAAACGGCAGTTCTTCATCAATTCCATCCGGAATGTTCATGAAACCGTCTGCACTGGCTGCTCCCGGAGCCGGCATGGATGGTGCAGGTGCAGGGGATGATGTCTGAGGATGGGAAGCTGCGTAATTATCGCTGGCCGCCTTGCTCTCAGCAAACTCCTGTTCCTCAACTACTACCTCTGTGGTATAAACCTTCTGGCCATCACGATTGGTGTAGCTGCCTGTCTGAATGCGTCCTGAAACAATGATCTTAAGTCCCTGACGGAAATACTTCTCAGCAAACTCGGCTGTACGTCCAAAGGATACACAACTGATAAAGTCTGCTGTTGCTTCACCGTCACGGCGGAATCTTCTGTCTACTGCCAGTGTATATCTGGCAATTGCCAATGCATTCTCTCCTGCGGAATATCTCACCTCAGGATCTCTTGTTAAGCGTCCCATTAAAATTACTTTGTTCATATAAATACCTCTTCGTTTCTGCTTTGAATGGTTGAACGGATCAATTAATGGTGCCTTCTAAAATCCACCCTGTATAAGATTATGCGTCTTTTCTTACGACTAAGTATCTTAATACATTGTCCATGATGCGAACGTGTCTTTCAACTTCCGCCGGGCACTGTGCGTCTGCTTCAAACTGAATGAAATAGTAGAAGCCTTCATGCATTTTCTGAATTTCGTAAGCTAATTTTTTCTTACCCCATTCTTCTACTTCTGTGATAGTGCCGTTGTAACGTGTGATGTATCCTTTTGCTTTCTCAACAACTGCATCACGTACTTCGTCTTCAACTTTTGCACTAACAACTAATGCTAACTCGTACTTGTTCATGCTTGTCTTACCTCCTTATGGTCTGTTGGCCCTTTGCCTGTCAAAGAGCAAGGATATTTTATATATCACGATTTTTGATTCTAACATACTTTTTGTGGACTGTAAAGCATTATTTTTCCTTTTTTTGAAGATTTTTTGTGTTTTTCTC